>Ga0206868_10113_pt1 | contig 22981 bp, 21 predicted proteins | sample Alteio_BWOrgCont_38_FD_152901 | JGI IMG/M metagenome (GOLD analysis project Ga0206868, IMG submission 152901) | Enriched cells from forest soil in Barre Woods Harvard Forest LTER site, Petersham, Massachusetts, United States -... | ecosystem: Environmental > Terrestrial > Soil > Temperate forest >... | reverse complement strand
TAGCCAGTGTTGAATGCTGGATTCAGTAATACCTGCTGCTATCGAAAGAATCAGTGGTTTTTTCTGTTGTATCGCTTCAGCTAATTCCACAGCAATTTTGGCAAAAATCTGTGGTTTGATAGAAAAGATAATGATATCCGCTGTGTTAGCTGCTTCTACATTGTTTGTTGTAACGTGAACATGAAATTTTTTCTGTATCTGACGGAGTTTTTCTTCAGATATGTCGGTAATTGTTATTTTTTTTGGAGGATATTGCTTTTCAATCAGACCGCCCAGCAAACTGGTTCCCATATTGCCACCGCCAATAATAGCAATGGCTTCTCTGTTGTCAGAGCCGGGGGTTGATTCATTGGACAATTTTTTTTGCATTATTATCCTACGGTACTTGATGCATCCTTAGCGCTAGAAATAATGAGTGCTTGGGATGAAAAAATATTTTTTAATTCAGCAAAAGGAATTTCAACTTCTTGTGGCCCATTGGTATAGGGTGCGACTTGATATTCATCAAATGTAATTAAAATAGAATCCGCCTGAATATTCCAGTTTTTATAATTGTCTGGATTAGGTTTGGCTCCTTTCGAGATCATCCATTTATCTTCTAAGGAAGCATTGAGCTGTTTATTACTGTACTTGGAGAGTGTTTTTAGATAATTTGTTTTGGGTTTGAATAAATCGCTGAGCGCTAATGCCTTGCCGTGAGTTAAATCAAAATTAAGTACGCGATAGGCATGGTAGGGATGTGCGCGGCCTGCTTGCATACCTTCTATGTTTAAACGTACGCTAACTAATAATAATGGTTCAGGGTGAATCACATCCACATCATAATCAATGTGTAATGTGTTGTGTTTTACTTCTTCAGGTAAAGTTTTCATATGCGGGAGATCACGTTTAACATTATTTTTAAATTGTTCAATTTCAGATGTCACCAGTGTATTAATTTCTTGATTGAAGTTTTTAGCGGCATTCGATAAAGGAGCGCCTATCATTTGTGGATAGGTAGCTTCGATTGTATAATTTAACAGTGGGTTTTCTTCGTTTTTCGATTTGGAAACGATTTTAAGATGGTTATTAACAATGACTGCTTCATCCTCTGTACTCGCGGATGGTTCTGCTGCAAACACCAGGTTTGCCGATATAAAATTTGTCGCTAAAAGTAGGGTTGCTAGTAAAAGAGATTTTTTCATGAGTAGCCTCGATAACCTGACGATTGAGTGGGTGGAATACAATTGTGCAAAAATATAACAAAACTGAGAGATGTCGTCAAGGGGGGGGTAGATATTTTTTGTTAAAAGATCAATAATTGAGCATATTTCACTGCTAATTGAGGCATATTCTTTCAGCTAAAGGTATAATCCCTCATTCAATAGTGAACCGCCTGTCATTCTATTTATTGGTTTATATGAAATTCGCTTTTTGTCTCTTTAAGTATTTTCCATTTGGTGGATTGCAACGTGATTTTTTGCGGATTGCCAAAGCATGTGTGCATCGTGGGCATCAGGTGGATGTTTTTACGATGGCATGGGAGGGTGAGCCGGAGCCTGCTATCACAGTCCATATTGTGCCTGTGACAAAATTACAAAATCACTCACGCGCGCAACAATTTGTTAAGCAAATTCAGCCGCAGTTATTAAAATATGATTTAGTGGTTGGTTTTAATAAGATGCCTGGGATTGATGTTTATTATGCCGCAGATACTTGCTATCAAGCAAAAGCGAGGAAACAGCACAGTGTTTGGTATCGATTAACACCGCGTTACAGGCATTTGATAACTTATGAAAACGCAGTATTTTCTGTTGATGCGAGAATGACGATTTTATTATTATCTAAAATGCAGCAAGCTGAATTTATTCATTTTTATAAGACCCAGGCGGAACGTTTTCGATTGTTACCTCCTGGCATAGCAAAAGATCGGATAGCGCCAGTCAATGCTGCGGAAATCCGTTCCAGTGTTAGGGGGAAGTTAGGTATTCACGCAAATGATCTTTTATTATTATTGGTTGGTTCAGGGTTCAAAACAAAGGGCCTAGATCGTGTTTTATTGGCTTATGCTGCATTGCCTGATGAGTTAAAAGATCGTACTTATGTTTATATTATTGGAGAAGATAATCCTAAGGTATTTCAAAAGCAGGCCAGAAAATTACGAATTGAATCTCGAATCAAATTTTTAGGCGGACGTCATGATGTAGCTGATTTTTTGCTGGCAGCAGATTTATTGTTGCATCCTGCATACAATGAAAATACAGGGACGGTGTTATTGGAAGCATTGGCTGCAGGGTTGCCTGTCTTGACGACGGATGTGTGCGGTTATGCTCATTATGTTCGCGAGGCGCGTGCAGGTGTAGTAGTGGCATCGCCTTTTCAGCAATTGGAGTTTAACAGGGTGTTGGCAGAGATGTTATTGTCTTCTGAGTATGCAAATTGGAAGAAAAACGCTTCTATGTTTGCTCAGCAGGCCGATATTTATAGTTTACCGGAGAGAGTGGTAGATATTTTGGTTGCATCTAGCAAAAGGTGATTTCATTGTTAATCTTACACGACGAACTTAAAGCCTATTTTCCTGATACCTTAGTTGCGTTCGATCAGATTATGGCATTGGAAGGCGATGTGTATCGTGCGTTGGAAAGAAGAAAAACACAGCGTGTTATCATCGGGGGTAATGCTTATTTTATCAAGCAGCATCATGGCGTGGGCTGGAAAGAAATTTTAAAAAATATTTTTTCTTTGCGCGCCCCTATCATCGGCGCAAAAACAGAATGGAGAGCGATTCAGTGTTTGAAAGCATTAAATATTGCGGTACCTGAGGTGGTTGGTTATGGTTGTCGTGGGGTTAACCCAGCATCACAGCAATCTTTTATTATGACACGTGCATTGCCTAATAATAGTAGTTTGGAGGAAATTGGCAAAGAGTGGAGGCGGAACCCTCCTGTTTTTCCTGATAAAATAAAATTAATTAAAGAAGTAGCGCGCATTGCCCGTGTTTTGCATCTGAATGGAGTGAATCATAGGGATTTCTACATTTGCCATTTTTTGTTGGATTTATCTGTACCTATCAGTTCGGGGGTGAAGCTTTATTTAATTGATTTGCACCGTGCGGGATTGCGCAAGCGTATTCCCCAGCGTTGGATAATTAAAGATTTAGCAGGGTTGTATTTTTCAAGTAAAGATGTTGGGTTGACTGCAAGAGATTGGTTGCGATTTATCAAAGAATATCGCAATAATTTTTTGGGCGATGTAATAAAAAGAGAAAACTCATTTTGGCGAAAGGTGCGAGAGCGTGGCGACAAATTGTATAGAAAACACAAATCATGATGTTGTTCCAGAGTTAACATGGAAAGTGCTATTGCATGCAGGTTTGGCAATGCAACAACCTTTCCAGTTATCTTTGCGTGATACCGCAGAGCGTTTGTATTGTAATGCTATTGTGCGCATGATTCCTGGCAAGCGCTTAGTTGCTTTTGGCAATTGGGGCGGGAAAGAAGTGGTTGCCAAGTTATTTTATGCGCGTGGCAAGGCTAAACGACATTTAAAATGCGATGCATTGGGTATTGATGAGTTGGTGCAGGCAAACGTGCCAACACCCCGTTTGCTTTATCAAGGCAGTGCGCTTGATGAGCATATTCAAGTATTGTTGTTTGAAAAAATAGTGTCAGCGAAAAATTTGGAAGTAATTTGGCAAGAACAAAAACATTCCGATGAATTTGCAATGCTCATGCGCCAAGTAATTGTGGAGTTGGCTACACAGCATGTGTTAGGCATTTTGCAGCGAGATTTGCACTTCAAGAATTTTTTAGTCAGCGGAAATAAAATATATACACTCGATGGCGGTAGCATTGAAAAGAATAGCGGTATTTTAGATAAAGCGCAAAGTATCGATAATTTAAGCTTGTTTTTCGCGCAATTGGGTGTGGGCGCTGAACGCTTGCAGGATGATCTTTTTACAGTCTATGCCAAATCACGAGGTTGGCTGGTTAAAAAAGCAGATCTTAATTTGCTAAAAAAATTAATTATTCATAAAAAGAAAATGCGTTGGCAGCGTTATCGAAAAAAAGTGATTCGTACTTGCACGGCTTTTGTTAAAAATACTTCTTGGGGTAAATCAAGTGTTTATGATCGTGAATATCAATCACCTGCTTTCATGGAGATGCTGCAAGATCCTGAAAAAACAATGACACAGCCAGGCTTTGTATTATTAAAATCGGGCCGTAGTGCAACGGTGGCCAAGGTGATGGTTGATGGTCGGTGTTTGGTGATCAAGCGTTATAACATAAAGAATCATTGGCACTGGTTGCGGCGTTGTTTGCGAAAAACACGTGCCGCGGGTTCCTGGCAATTAGCGCAACGTTTGCGATTATTCGGCGTGTCTACGGCAAAGCCCGTTGCTTATATTGAAAATCATTTTTTTGGATTACGTATGAAATCCTATTTTATAATGGAATATGTGGCTGGGCAAAATATAGGGGAATTTTTTTCTGATTGTGGAAAAGATAAAGCCTATACTGCAAGCATCGCTTCTAAAATTGTTGATTTATTTCATCAGCTAAGCGAATTAAAAATAACGCATGGTGATTTGAAAATGACAAATATCTTGCTCGAAAAAGACAAGCCCACATTGATTGATTTGGATGGTATGCGTGAATATGTTACAATGTCCGGCCTTAGAAAGTCTTTTAAGGCGGAAATAGCACGTTTTATGAAGAATTGGGACAATCATCCCAATGCATCAGCTTTGTTTAATCAATTGCTGAATAATTAATATAAATTCAGAGGAGGTCGTGAGATGGGTCGTTTATCCCAAATTTGTTATCTGATTGGCACGTTATTCAGTTTATCGGTGTCCGCGAATTTGTATGCGGTCGATTCAACAGGTGTGCCTACCTTAGCGTTGAATTCAATGAAATCAATGGTAGAAGAGGTGGTTCCAGATACGAACCAGTGTCAATTAGCCTCTCCAATAGAGCAACGGAAGCGTGTTACCATTGCTGAAGCATATGAGCATGCTGATCAAAAAGCATCGGCTTGTTCTGCGGATTTTCCATTAGCCAATGCTGTGCAAAGTTATACTGGCTCTACTGCTGGTGGAGTTATGGAAACAAAAGTGACTTCTCTGTATTGCTGTAAACCAAAAATCCAATACAAACAACAAGCTTAACTAACGTGAATATGGCTTAAGCCGCTGTCGCAAGCAAGTGGATCCCGATGTTGCCCCGGTGTCATCCTAGTCAGTAACGCCCTTCAGTGTTTGATCGAAGACACTGTTCCCTATGGCGTTACTGACTAGGATCCAGTTTTTTAGCGGATTATTCAAGATCACTATAGAGATCTCACCATCCACAACTTCCTTTTTCGATTAACGCTATTTTTATCCCTTGTGCCAGTGGCAGCTCATGGCTCCAATTGATGGTGGTGGTTTGTCGTCGCATGTATGCTTTCCATGCGTCAGAGCCTGCTTCACGCCCGCCGCCAGTTTGTTTTTCGCCACCAAAAGCACCACCGATTTCTGCGCCAGATGTCCCAATGTTCACGTTGGCAATCCCGCAATCACTTCCGCGAGAAGAAAGAAATAATTCAGCATGTTGTAATTGATTGGTAAATAAGGCGGAGGATAATCCATGCGCTGAATGATTCTGTATGGCGATGGCTTCGTCCAGTGTTTTATATTTCATGATATATAAAATAGGCGCAAAAGTTTCTCGCTGTACGACTTCCCATTCATTTTTAGCTTCGACTAAGGTCGGTTCAACATAATAACCAGGGTCTTGAATAACATTTCCACCCCATAAAATTTTCCCACCTACTTTTTTAATGTCAGAAAGTGTTTTAACGTAATGCGAAACAGCAGCTTGGTCAATTAAGGGGCCTAGCAAATTTTTTTCATTTAATGGATCACCTATTGTTATCTTTTTATAAGCATCCACGAGCGCCGCTATTAATTTATCGTATATTTTTTCATGTACGATCAAGCGTCTTGTTGTTGTGCAGCGTTGACCCGCGGTACCCACTGCGCCAAAAACGATAGAAGGCACCGCTAGTTTTAAATCCGCTGTTTCATCGACAATGATTGCATTATTTCCGCTTAATTCCAGAAGTACTTTGCCAAGACGGCGCGCAACTATTTCGTTGATTTGTCTGCCGATGGTAGTGGAACCCGTGAATGAAATAAGAGGAATGCGTGTATCGCTGACAAATTGAGTGGCCAATGCATTGTTTTCGGTGATAAATACAGAAAATAACCCTGTTACTCCTTGTTGCGTCATGATTTTGTTACACATGTGTTGCACTGCAAGCGCACAAAGAGGCGTTTTGGGTGAAGGTTTCCACACAATGGTATTGCCGGTAACAGCGGCAATAAAAGCATTCCATGCCCATACGGCAATAGGGAAATTAAATGCACTAATAATGCCTACGATGCCTAACGGTTGCCATTGTTCATACATGCGGTGATCAGGTCGTTCGGAATGCATTGTTTTGCCGTACAGGGTGCGCGATAAACCAGTGGCAAATTCTGCCATATCAATCATTTCCTGTACTTCGCCGTCACCTTCTTGTTTTGATTTTCCTGTTTCTAAAGAAACTAAGCTGCCTAAAGCATCTTTGTGCTGACGTAATTCTTCTCCCAGTAACCGTATTATTTCACCGCGTTTTGGGGCTGGGACGCGCCGCCATTCTAAAAAAGTTTTTTCAGCTTGGCAGATGATATTGTCATAGTCGCGCTGTGAGCAGAGATGAACAGACGCAATGGGTTTTTCTGTTGCGGGGTTATAAGAAATTAATGTACCCTCGTTGATTGTTTTAGACCAGGTATTTTCGCCTGAACAAGCGCCAAATTGCGTTCCAATGAGATTGAGTGTTTTTAGAATATCCATAAAAAAGCTCTTTTAACTATACAAAATATTGTCCAAATCTATTGTGCGTAAATGCTTCAAGCGATATTTGTTCTTGTTTCACCAAACCATGAAATTTTCCTGGTTGGTTTATGACAATATCTAACACTGCGCAAAGAGATGAGGCTGTTGTTAATTGAATCGCTGACCAATCTAAACCATACCTATTTTCAGAATAGAATTTTTTGACATAATTTTCTTCGGTTAATTGATTATCTTGCGCCCCCGTAACGGAGACGTAAACGATAACAACATCTTGCGCTGTTTTAGGGATGGCATGTTCTAAAATACGCTTTAACGTAGGTCGATCATGGTTGAGATCGAGATCTTTCATCAAAAATCGCATTTTTTTGCAATGTCCCGGGTAACGAATAGTTTTGTAATTGAGTCGTTGAATACGACCGGCATAGGTCGCTGCTAAGCTGCCCACTCCGCCAGATGTATTAAATGCTTCGTAAGTAAGGCCGTCAATTTCAATTTCTTCTAAATCATCTAAAGGAGATAATGTGACTAAGTGGCTATCTTCCAAGCCGTAGCAAGTATTTCCATACTCATTGATTAAGCCATCGGTAGACCATGTCAATGCATAACGTAATGCATTGCTGACATTGATAGGCAAGGCGCCTACACGCATTTTTACTGTATCTAATGTGGGAAAATGTTGAATAAGATGGTGAGTCACTATGCTAATGAACCCGGGTGCTAAACCGCATTGAGGTACAAAAGAAGTGGAAGTAGTGTGAGCAAGTTCATTGATGATATTGGCGGAGTGAGTATCTTCTGTTAAATCAAAATAATTTAAATGAAATGTTTTAGCTAGATTCGCAATCGTCACATTGCAATAATAGGGTAAGCTTGAAACAAGGGTGTCTACCTTATTTTTACGTAAGAATTCAGTAGCCGCTGTATTGTCTTGTAAGTCTAGCTGAACCAAATGAAGGTTTGGCGTATTGCTCGGCAGTCGCTTTGCTTGGCTTGTGTCGATATTAATATCGGCAAGTAGTACATCATAATCATTTGAATTAGCTAGTAATGCTGCGATGAGCGAGCCAATTTTGCCTGCGCCTACAATGAGAACGCGATGCATAGTGAATTCCTTTTATTGTGGCCATCCATGAGGCTTTGGTGTAGGTGGTTTGTGGATAATGCCGTTACTGGTTAATTCTGCCAGTACCTCTGCTCCTATTCCACTGAGGTTAAGTAATCGTTCTTGGGCCATGGCGGTTATGGAAGGGTCAGTGGAGGTATCGCCTGCTAGGCCACGACCTTCATGTATGCTGCCGCCTCTTGCGCTATGAGCGGTGTAATTGTCAATAGCGCCTCCTACATTGCCTTTATTCACCGTTAAAACAACGGCATTTCCAAATCGATTGATGCCAAACAATGTTTCAAATATCTCATCTAAGGCGTCGCTTGCAAAACGACTATCCACTAATCTTAAAGATTCTCCTTCTTCTAATTTTTCTTGTTTTTCCTGTTCTATTTGTTCCAATAAAGCATTTGTTTCTTCTTCGATTTGTTCTGGGCTACGACGCTTGCCAGGATTGGGTTGCAGTTTATTGAGTTCGGTTAAAAATGTTTTAAAGAGTTTTTTTGTTTCCGCCGGTTGGAGTTCAGCTTTGAAAAAGAGTCTCAAATCAAAATGGAGAGAAGGTACTTTGCTCATCCAAGCAGCGGATATCAAGCCCACAATAAGTGTTTTTTGTTTGGCGGGATCAGTGAACAAATCTTGAGGAACGCCCTCTGGGTAAGCATATTCAAGAGCCTCTTTTACTTTTGCAATAGCTTGCTGTTTGTCTTCTTTTCCCATAGCGCGTTTTTCTTCCACTAACTTTTGACAAATTTTTTCTAATGCTTTTTCAAGGTCTTCTTCTGACAGGGTGTATAAAGATGAGGGCATTTTTAAACTCCTGGATAGGATTGGGAAAATGTTATTATAACAAGCTTATGACTATTTTTATTAATACATTTGCATTACAGTAGCTTTCCATGAAAGAAATGCAATCTATCAAATTGTTACAAGTCGCTATAGCAACGCCTTTGCGTCGCTATTTTCATTATCTTCCTCCTCAAAATGAGGCTTGGGAGGGGTGGCAGCCAGGTATACGGGTGCGAATTCCTTTTCGACGTCGCGAGCTGGTCGGAATTTTTACAGGATTTGTGTCTCAATCCGATGTCGCGGTGGATAAATTAAAACATGCCATTGGCGCTATTGATGGCAACCCATTGATATCAAAAGATGTCTTAGATATTTGTTTTTGGGCTAGCGATTATTATCATCATCCTATTGGAGAAGTATTGATTCACGCGCTACCAGTTTTGCTTCGGCAGGGAAAGCCTGCGACCATTCATCAAGAAAATTATTGGTATTTAACATCGGCTGGACATGACATAGATTTAGCTATTCTAAAACGAGCGCCAAAGCAAATAGCACTTTTAAATTATCTTAAGCAATATCCGGAGGGGCGCTCAGCAAAACAATTGCGTTTGCAAGGTATTTCCAAAGCGATTGTCAATTTGCTGAGTAAGAAGGGATGGGTGACTGCTCGCTTAGCTCAAAAGTTGCCAGTTGAGCATAAGCCAAGCAATATTAGCCAGCCGTTAGTACTCAATGCTGCACAGCAGGCTGCTGTGTCGGCTATTCAAGCAGCTAGCGATACCTTCCAAGTCTTTTTATTAGATGGTGTGACAGGTAGCGGTAAAACGGAAGTGTATTTACAAGCTATTTCGCATGTACTCAATAAGCGAAAACAGGTATTGGTATTGGTACCTGAAATTGGTTTGACACCACAGACTATCCAACGTTTCCGAGAACGGTTTTCTGTGTCGGTGATAGCATTACACTCTGGCTTGAGTGAAAAAGAACGATTGAATGCATGGCATTTGGTAAATTCGGGTGTTGCTAAAATTCTTATTGGAACGCGGTCAGCTGTTTTTTCATCACTTCCTCATTTAGGTTTGATTGTTGTGGATGAAGAACATGATCTTTCTTTTAAGCAGCAAGATAGTTTTCGTTATCATGCGCGTGATATCGCCATTATGCGTGCACATTTTAAAAAAATCCCGATTGTATTAGGTTCAGCAACGCCTGCGTTAGAAACATTGTATAAAGCACAGCAAGGTAAATTTATTCACTTGCGCTTGTTAGATCGTGCGGGTATTGCACAATTGCCGCAATTTTCTTTGTTGGATATTCGTAATACGCAGCTGGAAGAAGGGTTGTCACAGTTTGTTTTGGAAGAAATTCGTCAGCATTTACAGCATGGAGAGCAAGTGATGTTATTTCTAAATAGGCGTGGTTTTGCGCCTGTTTTGTTGTGTCATGCATGTGGTTGGATGGCGGTTTGTAAGCGCTGTGATATGCGGCTAACTTACCATAAACAAACCCAACGTTTGCACTGTCATCACTGTGATTTTCAGACCAAATTGTTGGTGCAATGTGGTGCTTGTGGTGTTAAAGAATTGCAGCCGATTGGGTTGGGTACTGAACGATTAGAAAGTGTTTTACAGAAAAATTTTCCTGATTATTCTATCGCTCGCATAGATCGTGATAGTACGCAGCGTAAAGGTTCAATGGACGTTTTGTTGCAAGCCATTCAATCCGGCGAGCATCGTATCTTAATTGGGACGCAAATGTTAGCGAAAGGACATCATTTTCCCAACGTAACTTTGGTGGCGATTGTCGATGCCGATGGCGGTTTTTTTAGCGGGGATTTCCGTGCTCTTGAGCGTATGGGGCAATTGTTGTTACAGGTGGCCGGTCGTGCTGGCCGTGTGGAAAAGAAAGGAAAAGTTATTATACAAACGCACCATCCCGATCATCCTTTATTGCATCAATTATTTCATGGCAGCTACCAACAATTTGCCACCACGCTCTTGCAAGAGCGTGCGGCGACTGCATTACCACCCTATTCTTCTTTCGCATTATTTCGTGCGGAGGCATATCAGGTGCAGGATGCCACGCATTTTTTACAGGAAGTGAGAAAATTATTCCACTCTACCAATAAGGGGTTGCAATTATTGGGCCCTCTAGCAGCCCCTATGCCTAAGCGAGCAGGGCGATACAGGGTGCAATTGCTGATACAGGCCAGTCAGCGCGCTGTATTGCAAGCTTGTTTGAAGGGGTTATTGCAAGAAGTTGAGAAAATTCGATTGAAAAGTAAGGTTCGTTGGTCGCTCGATGTCGATCCTGTGGAAATGTTTTAGCAATCTGAGGGTCTGTGTAGAAATATCAACAGACTCTAATTGACGCCCTGTCACAGTTTGCTATACTGCGACTTCTCAAAATGCCGGGGTGGCGGAACTGGTAGACGCGCCGGACTCAAAATCCGGTGGTGGCAACACCGTGTCGGTTCGATTCCGACCCTCGGTACTTTCTTTATAAATCGCGCCTACCTTCATGGTCTATGTTCATCTTTGTCATCTGTTACATACATATACATCTGGAATGTTTTTGTAATTTATTGCCATTTAAAGTATCTTCTATTTCACGTCCCGGTGGCACAGATGGATAGCGCAGCCCCCTCCTAAGGGGCAGGTCGGCGGTTCGAATCCGCCCTGGGACGCTATGAATTGTCTTGGCCAGTTTGAGATGTATTAGCAAACATAACGTGAATCCTGTTCTTATAAAAAAACGGGCCTCAAAAACGTGTCAAGACTTTTTTGTGATTCTTTACAGAGTTAACGTCAATATTGTCTAAGCGAATTGTAACCTCTTGAAATACTATGGAATGTTATTTGCAGGTCAACTGAGCTACGACTATCAAGGCTGAGTGATCACCGGCGTCATCCTAGCTAGTAACGCCTCTCTCTATTTAATCGAAGCTACTGTTCCCTCTGGCGTTACTAGGTAGGATCCAGTCTTTTAGCAGCTCAGCTAACTGACTTCGTTAAGCCGCTAAAAAACTGGATCCTACTCAGTAACGCCAGAGGGAACAGTAGCTTCGATTAAATAGAGAGAGGCGTTACTGACTAGGATGACACCGGGGTAAAATCGAGATTCACTCGCCTGCAACAGCGGCTTAGGCAATACTGACGTAGAGTTAGGGTGCGAGTAGTTACACAAAATAATGAAAGCGCTTGAACAATTTTAAAGGACGTTGCAGTGAGCATAGACAGATACAGTCTCACGCAGCGGCTAATAAGAATCGTTAAGTTTCATGCTCGATCACGTATTTCATGGGCATTGACGCGGCTGTATATCGGTGACCCAATGTGCATAGGGTTCTGCAATAAGCGATAGATTTTTTATGATAATCCGGTCTGTCTCACAGTTGTATTCTATCCAAGATAGTTGTAAATATAAAATTTTATAATTTCAGAAGCTACATGAATAGCAGAATCTGTTATTGCCATAAGATACCCTAATCTATCCTGAGCTAAGATGGACATGGATTATTGGAAAGTTTTAGCGGTAGATTTGTTTTTAAATAAAACTAAAAATTGATTTTAGATTATTTATTATCCATAATAAAGAAATTTAGTTATAGAGAAGATCAAAAATGAAGCATTCAGTGCCGAGAGGAGCAAAAAGGGCTTGTAGAGTTTTTTCAGAGAGGTTGTGTTCGCTTGCATCGTGGGATGTCTCCAAGCGAATGGGCAGCGTGGTGGGGCTCAATGAATGTGATGGCTATTGCAGAGTCAATAGTATCGTTCCCTGACCCAGGTCAGGCGGCAGGTGTGGCTTCTAAAAAATCTTTACAAAAATTAGAGAAGCAGGGTGGTGTCCCGGTTAGACCTTGGTTTTAAAATCTAGTTTCTAGGCGGGCAAGATGGTTTAACATGCGAACTATGGGTGATTAATGACTATTCCAGAAATAAGCGTACAAGAATTGGAAGCTTTGCGACAAGCGGATGCAGATATATTTGTTCTCGACGTGCGCAATCCAGATGAATATGCAATTTGTAATTTAGCAGGACATTTAATTCCATTGAAAGAGCTACCTTCGCGTCTCAATGAGCTCAATCCTGATCAGCATATTATCGTACATTGTCACGCTGGTGGTCGTTCGCGTCGGGCGACAGAATTTTTAATCCAACAAGGATTTAAAAATGTGTGCAATTTACGCGGTGGCATAACAAGTTGGGCGAATGAAATTGATTTTACTATGCCAAAATATTAGGGCTCAGGCTCAGGCTTTTTATTATTGTCAATAACGAGGAGAGATATGCGCACACGTTTTACATTAAAAAACAAGAAATTACCAGGAGAAGAAAGCAGAGATAATGACTTTTGGCTTTCGAAGTGGGAGTTAATTTTTAAAGATAGAAAAAATGCATTGACAGCGTTATTACTATCGAAAGAAGAAGTCACTCAGCCCTCTCTTTTTGATTGTCTCTATCTTTGGGAATTACGTATTCTTGAGTTGGTATCTCAGAAATGTAAGAAAACCATTTTTCCTTATGTGAAACAGTATAGATCAATACACACTGTTCCTAGGCAATTGCTTGTCGAAAAGCCTAATCGGAGTCAATGGCGACCTCTTGGATGGGATGCATGGGATTCTAAAAAATGGTGCATGTGGTCTGATTCGGAGCTGTTTGCTTTTGATCAGTTGGTTGGACGTAAAGATATTAAAAATACTACAAAAGAAGCGTTGCATGTGCTAGATCATTTCCCAAAACAGTTAATGGACGTCAAGAGAAGTAAAGAAAAGGGAAACACTTATTTTGGCTCTATTTCTATACCTAATCAGATGCTTTTTTTAGGGTTAATTATTTTTTTTATTAAGGTAGCTTCTACCCTAATAATGAGTGAGGGAGAAGAAAATTATGTTATAGGTATCATATTAGTTAGTCAGGCATGTCGCATAATATGGCATATATATAACTACAACATGCATATACAACTGGAGGAAATTGCAGAAAAATCAATGAAAGAAATTAATCTGTTACCTGTACCTGGTTTTGAGCGATTGCCTAAACTGAATTTTAGGGAATCAGCTCTAAAAGATAGCAATACAAGAAAACAAAACCACAGGTTGATAGCATCTAAGTTAGCCTTTTTTGAGGATATTAAATCTTGGATAAAAAGGATAGATGCTTTGCCTCTATCTGAGCATGATCAAGCACAAGTAACGTTTATGAGTATATTATTTTCAAAAGATTGTCAAATCCTATTCCAAAAAAAATCTCTGTTATCAGATACTTCTGAATTTTTAAAAAAATGGAGGCAGGCTAATCAGGGCGATTCCAGTGAAGAAAGATTAAATCATTCTAGCCTCGCTCATCATGCTTCATCAGAATCGACAGAAGAAGCAAAAAATACTTCTTCATCCAGTGGGGAACAACAACGAGAAGAAGATTACATGAGGATTGTTGCAGAGCATCGCCTCGCAGGGCGCCATGTAGAAGCAGACGATATGATGGCTAAATGGGAAAAGGAGTGTATCAGCCAAGAGGAATTACAATTACTTGATCAAAGACTGGAAGATTTGTTCCCTGGCTTGGCGAAAGAACAGGGAGAGTCAATGCAGTCTGCAACTCAAGGGTTGCTTCCTTTGGAAGAAACTTTTTCTCTTGACTCGCAGGGGGGGAGGAGAACAAGAACAGCCAAAGCAATCTACGGCACAAATATCGCCTCCTTCTAAAGAAATTCCTCCCCTTGAACCACAAGGGAAAGCGGAATGGTCAATACACCCTGAATTTCAGGCGCCTTCTCCTTATTGGGATAGGCCAAGACAAAGGCGAAAAAAACAAGATCATTATAGAAAAAAACCTCAGCATCCTGAATCAAAAGACGCATCGGATACTACTTCAAAAAAACCTGCTGCTGAACCAAAAAAACAAACACAAAATATTCCTCGAAAACAAATCCCGGGTACTCCTTTCTCCAGGCAAAAAGAATGCTCGCCTGTGGATGCATTTGTTTGCAAAAAAACATCGAGTGGTTTCTTTTTTAGAGAAGAAACACAACACAATGCAGGTATCACTAGAGCAAGTGCAGTTAGCGCTGCTCGACAAAAAGAACGAGCTCCTGTTTTACCTGAGATGAAGCAAGAGATCACGTTAGATGATGTGCCTTTAGATGCGCTATTAGAAGTGCTGTCTCCTGAAACCTTTAGCTGGCTTACGCAATTAAATACATTCGCAGAGGATCGCTTCCATGTTCATTCGGAAATATACGGTAGTTTTGCTTTTTACTATGCTAGATTAAGAGCGAACAAACTCTCGGAATCATCCTATGTGCCTAGTGATATTGATATCATGGTACCTTTGTCAGAATTAGATATTAAAGATGATAGGAGACAATACGAAAGTCTTGTTCTCATGTTGCAAAAGTCAGGCTTTGTTAGGCGTGCTGGACACGCTAGTGATTGTTACATTCAATTTGAAAAAATAACAGACACAGCGCAAAAAGCCTATGAAAATAATATATCGGTTACCCTCCAATTTAAAGGTTATCAAGAAAATACGAATGGTATTCCTTTAACGCAGCACCGGCTCCAATTGAATGGCCAAAAAGGATGTGTTTCTATTGATCCTGAAGATGATGTATTAAAAAATAGTTTGTTGCAGGCGCTGCAAAACGGAGTTGCGGAGATTGATACTTCCTTTATTCATAATCCTTATGCTAATCCTCGATGTTATTTTTCACGTCTAATTAAATTTTATTTTAACTATAAAGAAGAGTTTGATATGACAAAAATTAGAAATGCAATGACAGCTGAAGATTTTCTTTTACCTTTTTTCAGTACACGATTATCTATATGTAATACAGCAAGTATCTGTTATTTTGAAATGGCTGATTTAATTGCGAAAGGTTATTTTTGTTTGCCAGAAGCGTCAGGTATTATCGCTGCCTTTGTTAAGGCGATAATTTTTCCAAAGAAATTATCTTCTCATGCTATTCAAGAAATAGTAAAGAGTCTACAAACAACATATGAGAAGGTGGATTTTAATCATACAAGTCACAGGGACATAATGTGTCATTTTTACAACGAAGCAGTTTGTGCTATTAGTGTTAAATTTGAAAAATTTATGCCGGCTGATTTTAAATTAATGGCCATGCCTCTTGCTGTAAAAAAACACCAAGAAGAATTGCAGAAACAGAATCAGCGATTGTTTCCTGCGGTAGCACCTGTTGCTGCGAGTCATTGGTATTTTCAGGGAGCACCGGGATATTTGATGCAGATGTTTAGTGGAATGCAAAGAAGAGTTGCCAATGCAGGGCAATGACAAGGATAGGGGTTGATCTATTACCATTTCTGATGATACTGTCGCCCTTGTGGCAGTGTCGTCTGAATGCTGCAGCAATGCTTTTCTAATATCCATCTATCTTTTAATATCTTTGATTAATTCCAAATCTTGCCACCGCTGATAGGCCTGCTCTAATGCGACTGTATTATTTTCTAAATCTTCTAATACTGCTGTGGTTTCTGCGGGGTCTTTTTTATAAAAATCACCTTGCGCAATCATCTCTTGTAATAGGATTTGTTTTTTTTCTAATTGTTGAATTTTTTCTGGTAATTCTTGCAATTCTTTTTGTTCTTTATAGGTTAATTTAGTGTTATTTCTGGGAGTGTCTTCAGCCGTTTTCTTGACAGTAGGAATAGCAGATTTGGCTGGTTTTTTGGCTTGATTTAGCGCATCTTGATAACCGCCGATGTATTCAATAATTTTTCCTTGTCCTGTAAACATTAATGTGCTTGTCACAACATTATCTAAAAAAGAACGGTCATGGCTTACTACTAATAAGGTGCCTTGGTAATCGCTTAATAATTCTTCGAGTAATTCTAAAGTTTCAATGTCCAAGTCATTGGTCGGTTCATCGAGTACCAACAAATTACTTGGGCGGCTGAATAAGCGCGCGAGTAGCAAGCGATTGCATTCGCCGCCTGAAAGTGCTTTGACAGGTGTTAAAGCACGCTGTGGTGTGAAAAGAAAATTGCTAAGGTAGCTGATAATATGCTTTTTTGTTCCATTGATTTCAATGGTATCATTACCTTCTGCAACATTATCTAATACGGTTTTTTCTAAATCTAGCGCTTGGCGCAATTGATCAAAATAGGCAATTTTTAATTGCGTTCCGTGAATCACTTTGCCGGTAGAAGGTTCTATGTTTTTCAATAAAATATTCAGAAGAGTACTTTTACCAATTCCATTGGGTCCAACTAATGCAACACGATCACCGCGCATGATGCGTAGTGAAAAATCATCTAATATACAGTGCGTATTAAAATACTGCGTGATATTCTCTGCTTCAATCACTAATTTTCCTGATTTTTGTGCATCATTCAAATTGAAATTTGCTTTACCTTGCTGTATGCGCCGCTTAGCACGTTCTTGGCGCAACGTTTCTAGTGCGCGCACGCGACCTTCGTTACGTGTGCGGCGCGCTTTAATTCCTTGGCGTATCCAGCGTTCTTCTTGCGCTAATTTTTTATCAAATTCTGCATTTTGATTTTGCTCTGCATTCAGCATTTCTTCTTTGCGCCGCAAGAAATTAGTATAATCACCTGGCCATGATGTTAATTGCCCTCGGTCTAATTCAATAATACGTGTTGCCAAACGTTGTAGTAATGAGCGATCGTGCGTGATAACGATCAATCCCATCCCCGCGTTGATTAATTGTTCTTCTAGCCATTGAATAGCTTCAATATCTAAATGATTGGTGGGTTCGTCTAGTAATAGTAATTCAGGGGATGTAACTAAAGCTTGTGCCAATGCCGCGCGACGTTGCCAGCCGCCAGACAGTTTTGCGACGCATTGATCCGGATCTAATTCGAGTCGCGTTAAAATCGTTTGTATGGTTTGTTCGAATTGCCAGCCATTCACATGATCAATCGCTTGTTGTAGCGTTTGCAATTGATCGAGATCTTGTTGTGTAGCAGAATGCGTAAGATGATGGGTGAGTGTATGGTATTGTGCTAATAATTTTCCTGTTTCAGCAAGGCCTTCCGCTACGAATGCGTAGACAGTTTTCTGGCTATTTTGAGGCAATTCTTGCGTCAAACGTGCTAGACGTAAATGTGGTTTACGCCATACGGCGCCTGAATCTGTTGTTAAGACGCCTTCTATGATTTTTAATAAGGACGATTTACCCGCTCCATTGCGGCCAATTAAGCATACTCGTTCACCTGGTGTAATTTGTAGCTTCACTTTATCTAATAAAACATCCAAACCAAATGCCAAAGAGACTGAATCTAGGGTAATTAAATGATTGCTCATAGAGTGTGGTCTCTCGGGGTAAAACTTAAGCTAGCTCGCCAGATAGTGAATAAGGCTGTGCTGCTGTAATTTTAACGGTGGCTAATTGACCAATCATATCAGGCGTACCGTCAAAATGCACAAAGCGATTATTTTCAGTGCGTCCCGATAATTTTTCAGGATTTTTATTGGAGGGCCCCAGGACTAATATTTTTTCAAGCGTGCCTACCATGGACTCACTGATTTTCTGCATATTCAAAAAAATACGATTTTGTAAAATAGCTAAACGTTGTTTTTTGATTTCTATAGAGACTGTGTCTGGTAATTGCGCTGCAGGCGTGCCGGGGCGCGGGCTGTAGATGAAGCTAAATGAGTTGTCAAAACCGATTTCGTGGACTAAATTCATGGTATCTTCAAAGTCTGCTTCGGTTTCACCCGGGAATCCGATAATAAAATCGGAAGAAATGCAAATGGTCGGACGCACTTTTCGGAGTCGGCGAATTTTAGATTTATATTCCAACGCTGTATAACCACGTTTCATGGCGGCCAGGATACGATCAGAGCCACTTTGCACAGGTAAATGCAAGTGATTGGCGAGCTCGGGTATGGTTGCATAAGCTTCAATTAAATTATTAGAAAAAGCGAGAGGGTGAGAGGTGGTGAAGCGAATGCGCAAGATACCATCGATAGCAGCAGTGTAGTGAATCAGCATGGCTAAATCAGCAATATTTCCATCATGTGTAGATCCGCGATAATCATTCACGTTTTGTCCAAGGAGAATCACTTCACGTACGCCTTGTTTGGCTAATGTTGAAATCTCTACTAGGACATCATCAAGCGGGCGACTGATTTCCTCGCCACGCGTATAAGGTACTACGCAAAAACTACAATACTTGCTGCATCCTTCCATAATAGATACATAAGCGGTTGGCCCTTCTGCTCGTGGTTCAGGCAAGCGGTCAAATTTTTCAATTTCAGGAAAGCTGATGTCCACGACAGGTTGATGTTTCAGTGCTACTTCTTTCAGCATGTCGCCGATTCTATGTAGAGTCTGTGGCCCAAAAATCATATCGACATAAGGCGCGCGATTCAGTATGGCCGAACCTTCTTGACTCGCTACGCAACCCCCTACACCAATTACCACATGCGGATTTTTTTCTTTGAGGACACGAAAGCGGCCTAATGCAGAAAAAACTTTTTCTTCTGCTTTTTCGCGGATGGAGCATGTATTTAGAAGTAAAACATCTGCTTCGGCAGGATCGGTTGTTTTTTCCAAACGATGCGAGGCGAGTAATACCTCCGCCATTTTTGAGGAGTCATATTCATTCATTTGACAACCGTGTGTTTGGATATAAACCTTGCCCATGATAAAAACCTAGCTCTCTTTCATAAAGGCGCTTATGATATTCGATTGAAAAGTTTTTTGCCAGCTATACTGGGGTCTGTTGACAATTCGTTACCACCTCGGCCTAGCGAAATGTAAACAGGCCCTAGAGTGAGCATATGGATAATGAGTTAGAACGGCGTATAGAAAAAGTAGGCTTGCCTGCTATCAAGCGGCATATTTTTTTATGTTGTGACCAAGAAAAACCTAAATGTTGTGCCAAAGAAGAGGGGCTCATTGCTTGGGCGTACTTAAAGGGACGCTTGGATGAGTTGCAGTTAACGGGGCAAGGCGGTATTTATCGTACTAAAGCAAATTGCCTGAGAGTATGTTGTCGTGGCCCCATTGCCGTTGTCTACCCTGAGGGGGTGTGGTATCACTCATGCCATCCTGATGTGTTGGAGCGCATTATCCAAGAACATTTGATTGCGGGGAAACCAGTGCAGGACTATATTTTGCAGGATAATGGTTTTCAAGTGTAATACTATGCCTATTTCGCGTATTTTTCAATCAGTTGAGCTTTTCTGTGGTGCTGAGATTCAGTTAGATAGGCAGGCAAGCCATCATCTGATCACAGTATTACGGGTCAAACCAAATGATGTATTGACCATTTTTAATGGTCAAGGCGGTGAATATAAAGGTTTTATTACTCAGATTAATAAAAAACAGGTAAGCGTGCGCATTGGTGAGCATGTTGCACATGAGGTCGAGTCATCTCTTGCGCTCTACTTGGCCCAAGGAATTTCGCGCGGTGCAAAGATGGATTACACAATCCAAAAAGCGGTTGAGCTGGGAGTGAAAAAAATTATTCCTTTATTGACTGAGCGTTGTACAGTCAAGCTAGATGAAGAGCGACGTGCTAAACGATTTCAGCATTGGCAATCCGTTATTACTAGTGCTTGCGAGCAATCGGGTCGCAACCAGATTCCTGAGTTATTCCTACCCATGACACTAGAAAGCGGCTTGCAGTCAGTGCCGGCTGACTGGCGTTTTGTTTTATCACCTACGGCTGTGCCTCGATTAAGAGATCAAGTGGTACAAAAATCTCAGCGGGTGCTTTTGCTGATTGGCCCTGAAGGTGGTTTAAGTGAAAAGGAAGTCGCTCTTGCTTGCCAGCAAGGGTTTCAACCCTTAAACTTGGGCCCGCGTATTTTGCGCACGGAGACAGCAGCGGTTGCTGCGATTACCGCATTGCAGTGCAGTTTTGGAGATATGGGTTCCGGCTAAGCCGGATTTGGTTTAATATAACTGTTTCCTTTTTTACTAGGAGGATGTGTAAGATGGCTGATGAAGCTGATATTGCAAATGCTTACATTGCCAGAGCAATAGAACTTGAGCTACACAAAAGGCAACAAAATACTGAGGTCAAAGAAGGCGCTAGATTTTGTAAAGAGTGCGGTGAAGCCATGCTTCCTGCTCGTCGTAAGCTTGGGTTTCAACTCTGCATAGAATGTGCGGAAGAAACGGAACGTCGCAAGGCGTTATTTGCTAACAATTAATTTACATAATGCAAGGACAAAGCGGATGGATAACAAACAACCTAACTTTTCTGCTTCGGAATCGGCTGAAGTTACTTTGCGCGAGAATGTGACGCAAGTCATGCAGCATTACTTTGCGAATTTGAAAGGTGAAGAAACGCGACACATTTATGATTTTTTCCTCGATGAAGTGGAAGAGCCATTATTGACTGCAGTGATGAAGCATACGGAAGACAATCAATCAAAGGCAGCACGGATTCTTGGATTGTCGCGTGGCACATTACGTACGAAGTTACAGAAATACGGTATGTTATGATTGCTTGCGCCCGAATGGCGCGAGTATCATTTTGCCCAACTTCTATATCGCTGGTTGGTTTAATGTTTATAAACCACAGGGAGGGGTTTTATCTTGACGGAATACCAGCAAGTCATTCGTGAACTGTCTGAGCGCATTGTTGCTGCGCAGAAACCTATTCGCATTTTAGATGCGTCAAAATGGAGTAGTGAGGTTCAATCGCAATTTTTCAAGGATAAGTTTAAAAAACTTCCGCAAATTGATGATGAATATTATCGACGACAAAACCCGTTGCAGTTCGATCCTGCAAAAAAAATAGAAGAATTTTATGAGATAGAGCGCAGCATTCGCCGGACTTTGGGTCAATACAGTGGTGTTGGCAGTATTATGCAGCGCATGTGTCATGAGTATAGTCGTGTAGTTGAAATGTTGATGGCGCGTGGCACAGCGAAATTCACGAAAATTTCCCAGGAATTATATGGTAGCTCAGAAGACGCATTTCATATTGGCGCGCCTACACTGAAAGATTTGGCAACGCTGGTAACTAATACGTTGGCCAATATTAAAGATCAAGTCTCAACGGAAGCAGATCAAGAAATACATAGCAGTGAAGAAACAGTAGAAATTCTAAAACAAAGGCTGGCAGGTTATTTTACCGATAAAAATAATCTGCGGGTTGAATTAAGTGATGGTATTCTAGCCGATGCTTCAGCAGGGGCGGAGCGTATTAAGATCCATGCGGGCTTGACCTTTAGCGCGCGCGAAATCCGTACTTTTGAAGTACATGAAGGTTGGGTGCATTTAGGCACTACATTGAATGGGCTTGCGCAACCCTATTGTACTTTTCTCAGTAAGGGGCCGCCTTCTTCGACGGTGACGCAAGAGGGTTTGGCGATTATTACGGAAGTGTTTACTTTTGCTTCTTATCCAGGGCGTCTCAAGCGTTTAACAAATCGCATTATGGCCGTTAGTATGGCAGAGGAAGGTGCTAATTTTCTGGATGTTTTTAATTTCTATAGAGAGCAAGGGATGGATGAAGCTGAAAGTTACTTGGCTTCAACGAGGGTATTTCGTGGAAGCAAGCCAGATGGGGGGCCTTTTACCAAGGATTTGTCTTACAGCAAAGGATTTATCCTAATTTATAACTATGTACGTCTCGCTGTACAGCGTGGACTAGTGAATCAAATCCCTATTCTTTTCATGGGGAAAACAACGCTAGAGGATATCCATATTTTATCAGATTTGGTAGAAGAAGAAATTGCAGTGCCACCTAAATATATTCCGCCGCAATTTAGAGATTTGGCGGCGTTAAGTGCTTGGATGTGTTATTCGTTATTCTTGAATAAATTGGATTTAGGTCAGTTAGCAACGGATTTCAAGGCCATTTTATTGTAGGGCTTAGCGAAATGCCAGAGCTGGCGCTCTTATTAGAAGAAGATCTGAACGAGAAATTACAAACAGGAGAACTGACAGGCGAAGAAGCTGCAGGAATCAGAAGTATGCAAGCTCAATCTCTAGCACGTGTCAAAGGAAGCGTGGAGGGAAAATGAGGAAACGGGCGCAAGACGGGCTAGAACGTATTGAGTCTGTATTTACAGAGGGTGGAAAACCTCTACCAACAGTGCTAACAGACGATGGAGGAGAATCCCAGTCCAAATCACCTCCTTTCCTGACTTCTGCCAAATTTAAAATAATTGCGAGAATTGAAAAGGAAGTTCTGAAATTACAACGGATTAAATTTTTGCTAGGTGTGCGGAACCGCACTAATAGCAGAAGTCAGGAAAGTCGTCATGTT
>Ga0206868_10117_pt1 | contig 23064 bp, 16 predicted proteins | sample Alteio_BWOrgCont_38_FD_152901 | JGI IMG/M metagenome (GOLD analysis project Ga0206868, IMG submission 152901) | Enriched cells from forest soil in Barre Woods Harvard Forest LTER site, Petersham, Massachusetts, United States -... | ecosystem: Environmental > Terrestrial > Soil > Temperate forest >... | reverse complement strand
AGAACATGATGACGACCAAGGCGAGCGAGCCGAAGATGACGAAAGACATGGGCAGGTCGTCTTCGGTGCGGATGGCTTTGGGTGCTGGGCCGGATGATCTCTTCATTTTGCTGAAGCCGCTGGTGAGCGCGCCGACGATGGTGGGGATGGTCTTTATGAGGGTGATGAGGCCGGCGGCGGCTACTGCTCCTGCGCCCATGGGGCGGATGTAGGTGGACCAGAGCTGGCTGGGGCTCATGAGGGCGATAGGGACGGTGCCGGGGTAGATGGGGTGGTCGATTCCGGAGCCGAAGAAGTGAATGAGCGGCATGAGGACAAGCCAGGAGAAGACGCCTCCGGAGATGAGGACACCGGCGACGCGGGGGCCGATGATGTAGCCGACGCCGAGGTACTCCGGCGTGGCGTCGCAGCGGATGGCTGCGCCTTTCATGATGTGCTGTGCGCCGAAGTCGGGCTGATAGTCGGGGGTGCCGGGCCAGGCGGCGAAGAGGTTTTCATTCTGAAAAAAGGTGTAGATGCTGCCCAGGCCGAGGCCAAGAAAGACTCTGCTGGCGAAGCTGCCGCCGCGGTCGCCGGCGATGAGCACATCGGCGCAGGCGGTGCCCTCGGGATACGCAAGCGTCCCGTGTTCTTCGACGATGAGCTGGCGGCGCAACGGAATCATGAAGAGGACGCCCAGCCATCCGCCTACGAGAGCGAGCAGGAAGATGCGCGAGTATTCGAGGTCGAAGCCTAAAAAGATAAGCGCGGGGAGGGTGAAGATGACGCCGGAGGCGATGGACTGGCCGGCGTTGCCGGTGGTCTGGACGATGTTGTTTTCGAGGATGGAGGCTTTGCCGAAGACGCGCAAGATGCTGATGGAGAGGACCGAGATGGGGATGGAGGCTGCAACGGTGAGGCCCGCGCGGAGGCCGACGTAGACGGTGACGGCTCCGAAGACGATGCCGAAGAAGCTGCCCAGGAGGAGCGCACGGGCGGTGAACTCCGGGCGATGTTCGGTGGGCGAGACGTACGGCTTAAATGCAGGGGGTTGAAACTCTGGCATCAGCTTTGCCTCCGGCGGCGGTGTACATGGAATATACGGGATTGGGGCGCGAGGTGAGAATGTGCGAATTCAAACACGGACGCCAGTCTGCATGACATTCCGTTGCGGCGGATGCCCAATTTTCTCTGGCGTCATTCAGTTATTCGGCAGCGGTTTCGGAATAGGGGAGATGCAGCGTGCGATGCGACCAGGCCGCGTCGGCTGCGGTGCTGAAGACGAACTTCAACTCACCGCCGCGCATCAGTTCTTCGTGAGTCACATAGCTGCGATCCAGAGACTTGCCATTGAGCATGACGTCCTTTATGAAGCTGTTCGTTTCACTTAGATTTTCACTGGCAATTGTGAGGGACTTTCCATTGGGCAGGTGGAGTGTCGCCCGGTCCACAAAAGGGCGGCCCAGCACGTACTGATTTGAGCCTGGCGCTACTGGGTAGAAGCCGAGAGCGGTGAACATCAGCCAGGCCGACATCTGGCCCAGGTCGTCATTGCCCACCAGCCCATCGGGCGTGGGCTTATATTGCGAGTCCACAATCTGCTTGAGCCGCGACTGGGTTTTCAGCGGGGCGCCGGCATATGTGTAGAGATACGCAAGATGATGGCTTGGCTCATTGCCATGAATGTACTGGCCTATCATGCCCGAGATGTCTTCGACGTTTGCATAGAGCGCTGGATCGACCTTCTGGTCGAACATTTCATCGAGCTTGTCGATAAGCTTCTTGTTGCCGCCGAGCAGTTGGATCAAGCCCTGCTCATCCTGCGGCTGGTACCAGGAGTATTGCCAGGCATTGCCTTCGGTGAAGCCGCTTTCCGCTCCGGCCTTGGCGGGATCGAAGGGTTTGCGATAGGCGCCATCGGCTAGCCGCGGCTCGACAAATCCATCTGCTGCGTTGAAGTTGTTGCGCCAGTAGCCGGCCCGCTTCTGGAAATTGGCAGCCACTGAATCTTTGCCCATAGCCTTGGCCATCCGTGCGATCGTCCAATCGTCGAATGCGTATTCGACGGTCTTCGACGCGGCTTCTCCGTCGTGGTCCACGGGCACATAGCCCAACTTCATGTACTCGCCGAGATTGCCATAGGGGGCGTAGGTTGCGCTGGCTACCATCGCGTCCAGCGCGGCCTGGGTATCGTAGCCGCGAATCCCTTTCATGTAGGCATCGGCGATGATTGGCACGGAGTGATAGCCGATCATGCACCATGTTTCCAGGCCTGCGAATTGCCACACCGGCAGAATGCCGAAGGGGCTTTCCTGTTGCGAGGCGAGCAGGGAATTGACCAGGTCATTGGTGCGTTGCTCCGGCTCCAGCAGAGTCATGAGCGGTTGCTCGGCGCGATAGACATCCCATAGCGAAAGCGATGAGACGAAGCGGAAATTCTTGGCGTGATGCACTTGGTTGTCTGGCCCGCGATATTCGCCGTTCGCGTCCATGCTGATGCTTGGAGCCATCATCGTATGGTAGAGCGCGGTGTAGAGTGACTTCTCCATTGCCGGCGTGGCATGCAATTCAACGCGGCTAAGTTCCGCGCGCCACATCTGTTGCGTTTTGGCGCGGACGCTGTCGAAGTCGAATCCGGGTGTCTCTGCGTCCATGTTGGCGATCGCGTTCTCTTCGCTTACGGGTGAAAGCGCAACCTTGACGATGAGCGGCTCGGTCGATGGGGCAAAGTCGAAGACTCCTTCCAGTCCACGGCCTTCTACGCTCGCGGTATCCTCAGGCGATGTTCCGGGCGTCTTGAAGCCGTGGTAGGGCGGTGGGTCCTCTTCGCGGTTGTAAAGGGCATGGCCCGACATGGCGGTAGAGAAGCGCATGGCAAAGTACAGTTGCCGCCCCGGAGCCCAGCCGCGTGTTTCGCGCATTCCCGTTACGGTGCCATCTTTGCGGATACGAACCCGTGACCAAAGCACTTTGCCGGGATAGTTGTAGATGCTGCTGCGGAGATCCAGGAGGAGATGCCGCTTTGCTCCCTCGGCGAACGTGTAGCGGTGTTCGCCTACGCGCTCGCTTGCTGTCAGTTCTGCCTGCACGTGTGGGTCTTCCAGAGTTACCGCGTAGTAGCCGGGCTCGGCATGCTCTGTGGTGTGTGAGAAGCGGGAGCGATAGCCGGGTTGCTTCTTTTCGATGTCGCCGGGTTCCAACGGTACGTCGTCGCCGCTTGCCGGCATCAGAAGCACGTCGCCCAGATCGCTGTGTCCGGCGCCGGAGAAGTGGGTGTGCGAGAAGCCGAGGATGGTCGTGTCCTCGTAACGATAGCCGGCAGCCCATTTATAGCTCTGCTTAAAGGGCCGAATCTGGGTGTCGGGCGAAAGCTGCACCATGCCGAAAGGCGCTGTGGCTCCCGGAAAAGTGTGGCCCTCGGGCCCGGTGCCGATCAAGGGGTCGACAAACTTGAGGGGATCGACGAGCTTGAGCGGATCGGGTGTTTGCGCGAAGCAAACCGCGGAGACTGCCAGCCAGACAAAGCAGAGGTACTTCTTCATGATACAAAAATATAGTATTTGCCTTCTGGTCATCCTTGGGCTGAGCTAGGCTGATAAGCAGAATGCCGATTGGCAGTCTGGATTCCAGATCGTGAACGACGAATGAAATTTTAGAAAATTGAACCATCGCGAAGAATGGCCTATGAGGGAAGGGATAGCTTTCCTGCCTCGGCTCTGCGTATACTGATGGCACGGCGGAGTTCATCATCCTGCCAAGATTGAGGTGCGACTTCAGTAGCGACCCTCGTTCTCATCTGAGTGATTTGACGCGAAGTGCCTCCGCGGCTTCGTTCTGGCGCGCGGCGGGTTTTGCGCCTGGAAATCTGCTGAGTGGGTTGGGTCATGCACTGAGTTGCGCTTTTCTTCCTTCCTCTTGTGCCCTCTGCGGCTCGCTTTTACCCCACATCTCTGAAGCGCCGGTTTGCGATGCCTGCTGGAGCGAGGTTCCTCTGCAGCGGGAGAATTGTTGTGCCCGCTGTGGCGAAGATTTATTTGAGCCTTCGCTGGTTTCTGCGCCGGAACGAAACCAGTGCCGGGCTTGCCGGATGGCTCCTCCGGCTTTTGTGCGGGCAGTGAGTTTTGGGGTGTATGAGGGGTCGATGCGGGCGGCGATTCATGCGCTGAAGTATGACCGCCTGGCTCCATTGGCACGCATGCTTGGTGCCCGGTTGGCGGCGGCGATTGAGCAGTTGGCTGGGGAGGACGCTCCGAAAGACATGCTGGTGGTTGCGGTGCCGCTGCATCGGGGGCGGATGGCGGAGCGTGGATTTAACCAGGCGCGGGCGCTGGCTACGGAGGCGTTGAAAGTACTGAGGCGAAGCCACCCGGAGTGGCGGCTGGAGCTTTCTTCGCGAACGTTGGTGCGGCAACGAAGTACGGAGAGTCAAGCGGGGTTGACTCCCCGCCAGCGCCGCCTGAATTTGCGCGGCGCTTTTTTTGTGTCCGATTCTGAGGCGGTGCGAGGGCGCCACATTTTGCTGGTGGATGACATCTACACCACGGGTGCGACGGCGCGCGGATGCAGCCGGATTTTGATTGAGGCGGGCGCAGCTTCGGTTCGTGTTGCGACGCTGGCGCGGGCGCAGCGGCGGGTGCCGTTGACGGTTCGCGAGGGGCGCAGTTTTATCAAGCTTGAAGGTCCGTCTTCAACTATTCACTGATTTGAACGTTTGCAGCAGGAGAAGTATCGATTCGAGGCCACGCACGACAGGAACCGTAACGCACTCTAACGAGGGGAAGCGATGTCGCTGGGAAAAGCCATGATTCATGCCCGCAAGCAGAAGTCACTCGCCAAAGCAGCCGCGCACGTTCACAACGGGGATACGCAGAGCTGGACGCAATCGGCACAGGTGATGCAGATGCCGGTGCTGGTGCTGAATGCTTCATACGAGCCGATCAACATTTGCGGCGCGCGCCGGGCGCTGGTGCTGGTGCTCAAAGGCGTTGCGAAGACGGAAGAGGAGCATGGGTTGATGCTGCACGCGCAGCGCAGCCGCATGGCGATGCCGTCGGTGATCCGGCTGCTGGAGTACCGGAGGATTCCACACCAGACGCGGGCGCTTTCGCGGAAGAACATCCTGCTGCGGGATCGGAACACATGCCAGTATTGCAGCGTGGTGCTGCCTTCGAGCGAGCTGACGCTGGACCATGTGATTCCGCGCTCGCGGGGCGGGAATTCGACCTGGGAGAATCTGGTTGCGTGCTGCCATGGCTGCAATCGCCGCAAGGGCAATCGCATGTTGCATGAGCTGGATGATATGAAGCTGCTGAAGGAGCCGCGTACCTTTAGCTTGCATACCAGCCGGCAGATTATGCGGATGCTGGGGCGCGGGGATGATCGTTGGCGGAAGTATTTGTTTTATTGAGGATTTACGCAAGTACTGCAATGCAATCTTCAGCTGCCCGCTTATAGGCGAAAGGTCCGGGGCTGAAGCCCATCGAATTGATTTTTGTTTCAGGGGCCTGAAGAGGATGCTGAAAAAGTCGAAATTGCCGGGAGAGCATTCCCTCCGCGGCTAAAGCCGGTTTGATTGCATTGCCTTTATGGCGTGGCTGAAGCCACGCCCTTTCAAAACAGCGACTTGTTCAGCATCCTCTGAAGGCCCCTGCTCCCTCCACAAAAACAGATAAGACGAACCTTGCCGTAGCGTGAAACTGTCCTATGAAGCTGTTGGCGATGTGGCCGGCGGAGTGGCCAGTAGCGTAGCCAGGGTGGTTCCGATGGGTGAGCCGAGACCTGTGGTTGCATCCCAGCCTGGGCCAGCTGAGTAGCTGCCGTTGTCGCCCTGGGTGATGTCGTTGAAGCCGTTGTTGGGCTCGGGCAGCGCGTAAATTGTCGGGTTGATAAATCCGAGCCGCGTATTGAGTTGCTGATTGAGCAAGGCGATCAAGCCGGCCCACAAGGGAGCTACTGCGCTGGTGCCTCCGACGACGATTTGTTCTCCATCGACCAGTATGTTGTAGCCGCTGTTTGGGTCGGCGTTGCTGGCTACGTCTGGAACGCCGCGACCGGTCTGGCCGGTATTGGCGGACTGGTAGCTGGGCTGTGCGAAGGATGTGCTGTAGCCGCCGCCGGTGGCTCCGCCGTCGGCACCGTCGTTCCACACGGTTTCGCTGGTGATGGCGCCGTTGGATGATTCCAGCGTGGTGCCTCCGCAGCCCAGCACATGCGGGCTGGAGGCGGGGAAATCGACATGATCTGAGCCGTCATTATCTCCATCGCTGGAGCCATCGTCGCCTGCCGCAACGGTGATGGTGACGCCGAGGGCTGCGGCTTCCTGTGCGACCTGGTCGAAGCTCTGGATGAACTGCGAGGTCCAGTCAGCTTCGGGAGCACCCCAGCTGATAGAGATGGCCGAGGGATTGTTGGTGGTGTCGTGGATGGCGGTCGAGAGCGCGTCCTGGAAGCCCTGGTCGGTGTTGGCGGTGAAGTAGACGACAATGTTGGCGCCGGGGGCCACGCCTCCTGCGACCTCGATGTCCAGCAGCACTTCGCCGTCGGCGCTGTTGGCGTTGGTGGGGCTGTTGGTGCCGTTATCGACGGAAACGCTGGTGACCGTGGGCGGCTCGATGCCGAGCGAGTTGAAATAGTTGGTGATGTCTGCAGGCTTGTAGCCGCCGCCCAGCTCGATGATGCCGATGGTCTGGCCTGCGCCGGTTACCCCGGTGGGGAAGCTGTAGAGCTGGGCAACCTGCACTGGCGAATAAGAAGAGGGAGAAACGGCTGCGTCGGATGCGCCCTTCAGTCCTCGGAGGCGAAAGTGGGGCTTGGCCTGGGGACGGTTGTCGAGGCCGAATACGCCCTGGACAATGTCGGCCAATTCAGCGGGAAGGTGGATGGCGCCGGTTCTGCCACGGTACCGGCCCTTGGCCGGGTGTGAATAGTCGTTCAGAGTGATGGAGAAGGCTTTTTCGAGATTGGCGACGGTGCCCTGTACTTTCACCGTGCGGCGAGCGACTTCGTCACCGCGCTCGACGACCTGGAGATTGTTCTCGGCGGCGAAGGCCTGGATGCGCTTGATGTGTTCGGGGTCAGCACCATAGGCGGCGGCAAACTCATCGTGGCTGAGGATCTTGCCTTGCAGGTCGGGCAGGTGAAGGGCGCGACGCTGCTTGAGGACGATGGAGATTTCGACGAGCTGGTTGGGATCGGTGGGACCGACGAGAGTGGCGTCGCGCAATGGGGCGCGCTCACTGCCTGCGAGTGCAATCTTGCTCTGCTCTGCCATGGTATGTAGCCTCTTTTCTGACGGGTTCCCTGTTGTTTGATCCTGCAATGCGAACCGGGGATGCTTCTGGCGAAAAGATGGAGCCGCGGTTCAGGAGGGCTTTCTCTTGTTGGCGCGGTAGCGTTTGATCAGAGCGTTGGTTGAACTGTCATGCTTCAGCGCTGGCTCGTCGGGGCTTTCGAGTTCGGGGATGATGCGCACGGCGAGAACTTTGCCCAGTTCGACGCCCCATTGATCGAAGGAATCGATCTGCCAGATATGACCCTGCACGAAGACACTGTGTTCGTATAAGGCGACTAACTTGCCGAGCATGGCAGGTGTCATCTTCTCCGCGAGAATGACGGACGAGGGACGATTGCCGTCGAAGGTGCGATGCGGAATGAGCGCCTCGGCCATGCCTTCTTCGCGCAACTGGTCGGATGTTTTGCCGAAGGCCAGTGCTTCGGCCTGGGCGAAGATGTTAGACATCAGATAATCGTGATGCTTGCCGAGGGGATTGAGCGACTTGTAGAAGCCGATGAAGTCGCAAGGGATGAGCTTGGTGCCTTGATGGATGAGCTGGTAGAAGGAGTGCTGGCCGTTGGTGCCGGGCTCGCCCCAGATAATAGGGCCGGTCTGGTAGTCGGTAACTCGACCGTCGAGAGTTACATGTTTGCCATTACTCTCCATAGTAAGTTGCTGGAGATAGGCGGGGAATCGCTTGAGATATTGATCGTAGGGAAGAACGGCGATGGTTTGCGCATCGAAGAAGTTGTTGTACCAGACGGCTAACATACCCATGAGGACGGGCAGATTCTTCTCAAAGGGCGCGGTGCGGAAGTGCTCGTCCATCTCGTGGAAGCCGTCGAGCATGGCGCGATAATTTTCCGGCCCTATGGCGATCATGGTGGAGAGGCCGATGGCGGAATCCATGGAGTAGCGGCCGCCGACCCAGTCCCAGAAGCCGAACATGTTAGCGGTATCGATGCCGAATTTCGATACTTCGGCAGCGTTGGTAGAGACGGCGACGAAGTGCCTGGCGACGGCGGCGTGTTCTTTCAACTTGCCCAGGGCCCAGACGCGCGCTGAATGGGCGTTGGTCATGGTCTCGAGGGTGGTGAAGGTCTTGGAGGAGATGATGAAGAGTGTTTCTTCCTGATCGAGATCGCGGGTAGCTTCGACGAAATCCGTGCCATCGACGTTGGAGACGAAGCGAAAGATCAGGTCGCGCTGGGTGTAGTGGCGCAATGCTTCGTAGGCCATGACGGGGCCGAGGTCGGAGCCGCCGATGCCGATGTTGACGATGTTGCGGATGGGCTTGCCAGTGTAGCCGGTCCATGCGCCGCTACGGATGCTCTCGGCGAAGGATGCCATTTTGTCGAGTACTGCGTGCACCTCAGGAACGACGTCGACGCCATCGACAAAGATGGAGTGGCCGGTGGGCGCGCGCAGGGCTACGTGGAGCACCGCGCGGTTTTCGGTGATGTTGATCTTGTCGCCGCGGAGCATGGCGTCTCTGTGTTCGCTCAAGCCGGATTCTTCGGCGAGCTGCCAGAAAAGCTTCAAGGTTTCATCGGTGATGCGGTGCTTGGAGTAATCGAGGAGGATGCCGGTGGCTTCGGCGAAGAGGCGATCGCCGCGCGTGGGGTCGTCGGTGAAGAGTTGGCGGATGGATATGTCCTGCATGGCTTTGGCGTGGGCTTCGAGGGCTTGCCATGCGGGGAGTTGCTTCAGGGGAGTCATAGCCATTGTTTTCTCCTGCGGGTTTACCGCATCTCACAGCGGATTATACTCGGCGAATTTTACTGTCGTGCGATCTGGCGGTGCTCGAAAAGCAGATTCCCTTGGGGAATGACAACCAGAAGAACAAAGGCAAATTTCATATGCGAAAAGGCCCGTGTGAGGTTGGATTCACACGGGCCTGATTGGGGTGCATCGCCTTTATTTAGCTGCTGGAGGCGGTGGTACCGCGCCCGGGAAGATACCTTCGAGGGGCTTGCGTTTGTCCTGCTCGAGTTCGGGTTGAGGCAGCGGTTTGCGGGGCAGCATCTGGTCACGCTGGGCTGCGTTGTAGACGAAGATGGCTTCGACGGTGGCGATCTGCTTGAGGTCGGCGGGCTGCAGGCGCTCGACGGTGTCGGCGTTGGAGTGGTGGGTGCGGCTCTCGTAGTCCATGTCGTCCTGGATGAACTGGAAGCCGGGGATGCCTACGGCGTCGAAGCTCAAATGATCGGTGCCGCCGGTGTTGCGGTTGGTGACGGCGGTGACGCCGAGGTCTTTGAGTGGGGCCATCCACTGGGTGAAGATGGGCGCGATGCCGTAATTGCCCTGGGTGTAGATGCCGCGAATTTTGCCGGTGCCGTTGTCGATGTTGAAGTAGCCGGAGATGAGCTTCTGCTCAGGCTTCACTGTGAGCGGCCCTGTGGCGCGGCGCATGAATTCGGGAAGCTGCATTTGGTCGGGTGCAGTTGAGGTTGCAGCCGAGCCGAAGTGCTGGGTGACATAGCCCTTTGAACCGAAGATGCCTTGTTCTTCACCAGTCCAGAGGGCGATGCGAATGGTGCGCCTGGGCTTGATGTTCAGAGCCTTAAGGATGCGCACGACTTCCATGGCGACGACGGTGCCTGCGCCGTTGTCTGTTGCTCCGGTGCCGGCGATCCAGCTATCGAGATGGCCGCCGACCATGACGACCTGGTCTTTCAATACCGGGTCAGTGCCGGGGATCTCGGCGACGGTATCGAAGCCGTGCTCGTGCTCGCCGGTGACCTTGGTTTCAACGTTGATTTCGACGGTGGTCGGAACGTGTGCCTGGGTGAGGCGATAGAGGCGGCCGTAGCTTTCTATGGCGGCTACGGCTACGGGAATCTTCACAGCTTTTTCGGCGATATAGGGGGTGCGTCCGAGTGTGGCTCCGTTGTCGTCGAAGAAAGTACCGCCGGAGCCGCCGCCTTTGCCGCTGTCGCGGCTGGGCTCGATGACGGCTGCGACTTTTTCATCGGCGAAGAATTGGGCGATCTTGTCGATGAGGCGAAGCCGCTCCATCCGCGCTGCGAGACGTGCCTGCATTTCAGGCGGAAGACCGCCACCTCCTGCGGTGACTGGGAATTCGGCGAGTTCTTCGAGCTCTTTGTCGGTGTAGCGTTCGAAGAGAGCCTTTTCCACTGGCGGCACTTCGCGCATGGCGCCGAAGAGGATGACTTTGCCGGCCAGCTTGCCTTTGTAGGTGTCGAAGTCTTTTTCAGATTGAATGTTTACGAAGGTTACTTCGCCGGTGACCGGGCCGGGCGTCGAGGGCGACCAGGGTGTGGCTTGCACGATCAGGACGGCAGTGTCGGGGGTGACCATGCGCGCCCAGGTGTTCAACTGCTGCCAGCCCAGGCCGAACTCACCCCAGTCTTCCAGATGAGCGTTTTCGAGGCCAATCTTGGTCAGGGTGTCGCGGGTCCACTCATTGGCTTTCTTGAGATTGGGCGAGCCGGTGAGGCGGGGGCCTATGCCGTCCATGAGGGCGCTGGCAAAGTCCATCACATGCGAGTGATTGAGGCCCTCGTCGCGGATGTGCTGGTAGGCGGAGAGGTCGAGGGTCTCGGTGGCGGGCTGGACTTCGGTATAGGGATCAACAGCTGCGGGAGTGGCGGGCTTGGCTTTATCGGACTTGCTGGGAGGCGCTGCGTGCAGCGTGAGGGCAGCCGCTGCTACGAAAGGCAGCAGAAAACTCAAAGGTTTGGTGGGCATTGGAAACTGGCTCCTAAAAAGGTGTTTCGATCGTATTGGGGAATTGTATGGCATGGCGGCGTCCGTCGACCGGGGGTGGATTTGGCCGCATGGTAGATTGAAACCAACCGCAGCCAGGAGAGCCTGCTCGATTGATTTTCAATACGTTCAGCTATTACCTGCTCTTCCTGGTTCCGGCGGCAGTGCTCTACCGGGTGGTTGCGCGGGGGCTGCGGCCGTGGGTGATTGTGCTGTTCGGCAGCGGTTTTTTCCTGTACTTCGCGTATGGGATGGCTGGACTCTGGGGCGCTGCCTGCCTGCTGATTTTTCTTTGGGAGTCGCTAGTCAGCCGGCTTTACAAGCCTGGATCGCGCTGGTGTTTGCTGGGCCTGGTGCAGAGCGTCGTACTGCTGGGCATCTTCAAGTACTGGAATTTCTTCACCGGGCTGGTGTTTGTACATGGTGCGAATCCGCTGCGCTGGCAGGGGGCGTTTCTGCCCCTGGGAATTTCATTTTTTACCTTTGAGTTCTATCACTTTGCCTGGGACCGGCGGGCGGGGCGCACCGAGGCTGGAACCCTGGGCGAGTACCTGGCTTTCATCCTGTTCTTTCCGACAATGGTGGCTGGACCGATCAAGCGCTATCAGGATTTTCTGCCCAAGCTAAGGCAGGAACCAACCGAATGGAACAGCGATTGGGAGCGCGGAATTACGAGGATTCTCACCGGGCTGGTGAAGAAGTTTGCCGTGGCCGATCTGTTGACGGCCTGGACCGATCACCTGAATGCGCACGACGTGATGCTGGCGCAGCGCCCGGTTCTACTGCTGTGGGGATTTGCCTACGGCCTCAAGATCTATGCCGACTTTTCCGGCTACTCGGATATTGCGATCGGTTCGGCGCGGCTGTTTGGCATCCGGGTGCCGGAGAATTTCGACTGGCCGTATGGACGCCGCAACATTCAGCGCTTCTGGCAGTGCTGGCATATTTCGCTGACGCGCTGGCTTACGGACTATGTGTATATTCCGCTGGGCGGTTCGAGGGTCTCGGTGCCGCGTATATACGCCAACATCATCGCGGTGATGCTGGTGAGCGGCCTGTGGCATGGCGCGGGATTGAACTTCCTTGTGTGGGGCGGGTGGCATGGGCTGCTGCTGGCAGGTCACCGGCTGTGGCGGCAGTTGCGCGGTGAAGCGAGCACGCATCCGGCGGCGGTATTCTCGAGCCGGGTGCTGACCTTTATCCTGGCGAATGCAGCGTGGCCTTTCTTCTGCATGGATTTGCATACTGTTATGCTCTTTTACAGGAGGCTGTTGCTGGGCTGATGCTTACTGGCTTCCGTGCTGGAATCGAATACCTTTGCGGCGAGCGCGATGATGCTCCGGCGCTGTTTGCGAGCCGATGGGCGTGGCTGGCGCGATGCGCGGTGTGGACGCTGGCCATTGTGCTGATCTATGCCTTTAGCGGGCAGTCTTCCAAATTCATCTATATCGATTTTTAGTTATGACTAAACGCCCTATGCTGCCGGTGATCTTGACCGCCGTCGCGGTGCTGGTGGCGCTGAATCTGGCGATGGCTGTGCTCAGTCACCGGTTGCCGTATCGGCGAAAGCTGGAGGCGATCGATCAAGCGCGCGATCCAAATCTGCTGGTGGTGGGCAACTCACTGTTGGACCACCATGTCGATGATGGTGCGTTGGCTGCGGCAGCGGCGGAGCGCGGAGCCCGGTTTACGCTACTGAACACGGCCCTTGGCGCATCGGAGCCGCCTGAACAGCGATTGCTCTTTCATTATGCGGTTGAGAAGCATCCGGCTATGCATGTTCTGGTGATAGGTTTTTACGATTTCCAACTGACCGCGCCGGATCGCTCTGGCATTGCCGACCTGACCGGAAACCGGATGGTGGGTATCGATCGCCGCTTTCCTGAGGCGGAGGTCGACGAGGTCTATGGCTTTGGATTACGTGACCGGGCGGAATGGGCGCTGATGCGGGCGTTGCCGATGGCGGCCAATCGTGCCTCGGCGTGGAAGAACGTGGAGTTGATGCGGCGTTCGATGGCGGCGATCGGGATGCCGACGGTGGCTACGAACAGCATGGGCCGAGTCGACGATTTTGCTGCGCTGGAGGCAGCCTCTTCGCAACTTTTCGATGCCAAGGCGCAGGCGTTTCTTGACGATCCTGAGCGCTTCAACGCCAGCTATGAAGCTATCTTCAACGAAGCGCGCGCAGCGAAGATGAGGATTGTGATTGTCGTCATGCCTATGTCGCCCTCGCACCTGGCGGGATTCTACTCAAGACCTCTCTGGACTCAATATCTTCAGGTGCTTGGCAGATTGGCTGCGGCGCGCGGAATCCAATCGATCGACGCCAGCCGGTGGATGCCGGAGCAGGACGATTTTGTGGACCATCTGCACATGACGCAACAGGCCGCGCATGAGTTCTCGGCGCGCCTGGGGGCGGAACTGCCGGACGCGATCGGACGATAAGATAGCCAGGTGAATGATGCGACGCGTTTTCGGGTTATGCGGCAATGGCGTTTGCGCACCAGGCAACTGACGCTCGGCGCGCGGACGCTGGTGATGGGCGTGGTGAATATTACGCCTGACTCATTCTCCGATGGTGGCTTGTATCTGGAGCCTGAACGGGCTGTGGAACACGCTTTGCGGTTGTTGGATGAGGGAGCCGACCTGCTCGATCTGGGGGCCGAGAGTACGCGGCCGGGCTCTCATGCGGGCGATCCTCAGGCTGCGGCGGTGAGCACGGATGAAGAGCAGGCGCGGCTGCTGCCGGTGCTCGAACAAGTGTTGAAGGCTCGTCCCGAGGCTGTGATCTCTGTCGATACGTACAAGTCTGCGACGGCTCGGGCTGTGGTGGCTGCGGGTGCGGAGATTGTCAACGACGTGAGTGGTTTTACGTGGGATGCGTCGATGGCTGCGGCCTGCGCCGAGCTGGGCTGCGGCGTGGTGCTGATGCATACGCGGGGCAGACCGGAGGAATGGCGTGGCCAGCCGCAGCTGGATGGGGAGCCGCTGCTGGCGATAGTGCTTGAGGGATTGCAGACGAGTTTGGCGACAGCGTTGGAAGCAGGAGTTTCGGAAGACGCTGTGGTGCTCGATCCTGGATATGGGTTCGGTAAGCGGTTCGAGGAGAACTACTCTTTGCTGGCGCGGCAGGCCCGGCTGCTGGGGCTGGGACGTCCATTGCTGGCGGGGCTTTCGCGGAAGTCTTTTCTGAGCCGGACGCTCTTGAAGCGATTGGAATATGCGGATGGGCAGGTGGCTGAGGCTTCCCGTGAGATCGCTGGTATCGCTGCGCTGGTGACGGCGATTCTGCATGGTGCTTCGATTGTGCGCGTACACAGTGTGCGTCCGACGATTGAGGCTGCGGCCATTGCGGACGCGGTGCTTCTCGGATGTGAACAGTGACAGAGCTCATATCGCCCCGAAGATAACAGCAGGGGATCGGTTACGAGCGATCCGTCCCTCAGGGGCTAAAGCCCTATTCATTTTGCCAAGTTTAATGTACGGGCTGAAGCCCGTACCTTTCAAACCGATCCACTACCCAAGCGATTCCTTCGTCGCGTTTGGCGTGTATGCCGTGTTAGCATCAAGCGCAAATCCAGACTCTGTGGACTTCGCTCGACGGTCCGCTTTCTTCTGCAATATCCATCTTGACGTTCGCTGGAGGTTGTTCTTGAAGTTACGCTTGTCTCTGTTAAGGGGCGCAACCGGTTTCGCTCCTATTCTTGCAATCTCAGCGATTGCTCAGCAGGCCCCGCCGTCCGACTTCGTGGTGAAGAACGCTACGGTGATGACGGCCAGTCACGGGACGATACAGCATGGTGCTGTATGGGTGCATAACGGAAAGATTGCCGGGGTGGGCGAGTCAGTCGATGCTCCGGCATCGGCTGTGGTGGTGGATGCGACGGGCAAATGGCTGACGCCGGGCATCATCGATCCGCATTCGCATTCGGCTTTGGATAGCGATGTGAACGAGGCCACCAGCCCGGTGACGCCGAGCATGATGATGATCGACGCCTTTGATAATCGCGACAAGGCGCTCTACCAGGCGCTGGCGGGCGGAGTTACGACGGAGCTTCTACTACATGGTTCGGCGAATATGATTGGCGGGCAAGCGGTGGTGATCAAGAACAAGTTTGGGCTGTCGCGCGATGCGATGATTTTCCCCAACGCGCCACGGTCGATCAAGTTCGCTTCCGGCGAGAATCCCAAGCGGGTGTATGGCAGCCGGAACCAGTTGCCCTCGACGCGTATGGGCAACTTTGAAGTGATGCGGCAGTCGTTTGAAAACGCCAAGGCCTACATGGCGAGTTGGGACGCGTACAACGCCAAGGTGGCCAAGAAGGATGCGACCGCGGTTGCTCCCAAGGTAGATCTGAAGCTGGAGGCGCTGGCCGATGTGCTGCGGGGCAAACTCTATGTGCAGATTCATTGCTACCGGGCGGATGAGTTTCTGACCGAGGAGGCGATTGCGCATGAGTATGGGTACAAGATTCGCGCCTTCCATCATGCTCTGGAGATGTACAAGGTAGCGGGGCAGATTGCGCCGGAGAACACTGCGATTGCAACCTTCACCGACTGGTGGGGTTACAAGGACGAGGCGTGGGATGCGATTCCGTGGAACGCGGTGATGAGCATGAGGAAGGGCGTGCGCGTGGCGCTCAAGAGCGACTCGAACGACCATATCCGGCGGCTCAATTCAGAGGCCGGCAAGATGGTGCATTACGGCGGCGCGACAGAGGATGAGGCGATCAAGATGGTGACGCTGAATCCGGCATGGATCATCGGCGTGGATGACCGTGTGGGCTCGATCGATGTGGGGAAGGATGCGGATCTGGTGATCTGGAATGTCGATCCGCTCTCGACGTATGCGCGCGCTGAGAAGGTGTATATCGACGGCGATCTGTTCTTCGATAGTGCCATGCTTGGCCTGGGAACGCCGCACTTCAATGGGGCGATGCACGATGGCGGTGGATTTGGTTCCGACGATTCAGATGGGGAGGGCAACTGATGAAGGCTTCTGTGAAGGTTGCATCTCTCATTTTTCTTGCGAGCTCATTTCTTACAGGCTCATGGACGGTGAATGTTCTCGCCCAGACAACCGGTGCAAAGAGCGGCACGCTGGCAATTACCGGCGGCAAATTGCTTACCGTCAGCCACGGAACTATCGAGAATGGCGTGCTGGTGATCGTGGATGGAAAGATCAGCGCGGTGGGCGAGGCGGGCAAGGTTGCGGTGCCTGCGGGCGCGACGATTGTCGATGCGCATGGGCTTACGGTGTATCCGGGGTTGATCGATCCGGATACAACGCTGGGGTTGACGGAGGTTGGTTCGGACGAAAACAGCAACGACCTTGCTGAGCCCTCCGACGAGATCATGCCGCATATGCATGTGGCCGATGCCTTTCATGCGGAGACGGAGCTGATCCCGGTAGCGCGGCTCAACGGCGTGACCAATGCGGTAATCGCGCCGGGAACGGCGGATTCAGTTGCCGGGCAGGATATTTTCATTCAGCTTGCGGGGAAAAATCGCGAAGCGATGATTCTGGGTCGGGATGTGGCGCTGGCGATGAATTATGGCGCTGAGCAGAGGCGGCGCGGTGGTCGCGGCGGTGGGCGGGGAGAGTTTCCTTCGACGCGCATGGGACTGATTACGCAGCTTCGCCAGAGCCTGATGGACGCGCAGCATTATGAGGCCGAGAAAGAGGCGGCGGCAAAGAAGGCTGACAAGGCGGATTCGAAAGACACTGACAAGGCTGGGGAAAAAGGCGGCGGAAAGCCGACCGAGCGCGATTTGAAGCTGGAGGCTTTGCTGCCTTATCTCCATGGGCAGCGCCCGGTGGTGGTTGGGGTTTATGAGGGCTACGATGTCGAGTCGATCATGAAGGTGGCGCAGGAGTTTCACCTGAAGGTGATTCTGAACCATGTCACTCATACGCAGGAGGTTTTGGATGAGATTGCGGCGTGGAAGGTGCCGGTGATTGTGGGTTCTATCTATGATTTTCCGCGGGCCGACGAGCGCTTCGATGCGGTGTTTACGCTTCCGGCGGAGTTGGCGAAGAGGGGTGTGAAGATCGCGATTTCATCGGCGGACGCGGGAGGACCAGGGGGCGCTCATGGAGTGCGGAATCTGCCTTATGCGGCTGGCTTTGCTGTGGCGTACGGATTGCCGTATGACGAGGCGCTCAAGGCAGTGACGCTCAACGTGGCGGAGATGTTTGGCTTCGGCGACAAGCTGGGTTCGCTGGATGTTGGCAAGACGGCAAATGTCGTTTTGGCCAACGGAGACCCGCTCGATGTGAGAACCGACGTGAAGCAGGTGTATATCGAAGGGATTGCGCAACCGATGGTGAGCCGCCAGACCCGGCTTCGCGACGAATACGGCAAATAATTTCCACAGACGTCCACAGAATCATCAAAATAAAAAGCCCGTGACATCAGTCACGGGCTTTTTGAGTACCTGATTACGCGTACTGTTCCCACATCAGAAATAACTAAGCTTCAAGTTCTCCGAGAAGATCGGTTTCCATCTCGAACTGACGGGTCGAAGACCACTTTTCCAGGTACACAACGCCGAGCAAAAGGCCTGCCAGGAAGATCGAAACCGAGGCGTATTCCATAGCTGAGAGTCGCTGATCTTCCTGAACGGTTTGATAAACCATGGTCCCATGAACGTTGCGCGGCGTCATGCGCTGCTCATTTGGAGCGGGTGTGTGTGGAAGATTCTCCAGGTAATCGGTAGAAACCATTGCGCTGAAGACCAACCCGCCAAGACCGGGTAGGAGGAACAACAAGGCAAAGAACTTCAACATCGTCAGGCTCACACGATTCATACAGACCCTCAATTCGGATGTGCGTTCAAATTTGACGCAGAGTATTTTTCGTCTTCGCGAGAATGTGCTCTTCTCTAGCGGTGATGAACGATGGAACGAACATCCTAGTAAAAGCAAATGTGTAATTTCTAGGTAACGCCCTTAGATGGACAAAGTCAATCCACATAAAAGTAACCTAGCAAATTATCGAAAGTAACTCAGCCCACTTTTGAACAGGTCACTTTCGACTCGCATTCGATGGTGTGGTTGAATCCGTATTCGTGACATGAAAGTAATTTATTTGTGTTCGCCCGATTCCTGGATCCGGCTGGCCTCGAAGCTGACGATCTTCCATTGTCCGGCCTGGTTGCGCACGTAGACGCGGGTGTAGCGGTACCGACCGGAGACTTCCTGAGAGCTTCTGCTGCCTGCCAGTTCTGCGAGGGATGTGACGACGGCGGTTGAGCCGTAGATGCGCACTTTGCGGTCGGAGATGGCGAGGGTGGTGAGCTGCAATCCACCGGAGCGCAAGCTGTTGATTGCTTGATCTTTGGTTTCGATCGCGCCCTTGGCAGTGATGGCGGTGTAGTCGTCGGCCAGCAATGTGGCAAGGGCGGTGGCGTTGCCTTTGAGAATGGCAGTGCGCCAGGCTTCTTCCGCCTGATCGATCTCGTGCCGGTATTCGTGGCGCTGGGCACGGGGGAGTGGAGCCTTCTGAGCGCTCGACTCCGCAACGGCTGCCAAGAGGAGCAGAGATCCGGCCAAGAACACAGTTCGCAGGGAAAGATGGGCTGCCATACGTTTACCGCATCGTAGCCTTGGACGTAAGCCCAGGTCAAAGGGAATTCGCAGAAGATAGGTAGCCTACGAAAAAGGGGTAGTTTTAATTCAGTGCGGTGAGGTTTTCCACAGAGCGGTCGCGCATGCGCTGGTAGAGGCCACCGACTGCGAACTTCTGGAAGTGGTCTGAGGCGCGGTGTGCGGCGAGTGCCTTGGTGTCTTTATATTGCTCGTAGATAACGATGGTGTCGGGATCGTCCTCGACCTGGTGGGGAATGTAGCTGACGCAGCCCGGCTCCTGGCGGGAGGCTTCGGCGAGCAGGCGCAGGGTTTCGGCGATGTCGGCGCGTTCCTCGGCGGCAAATTTCAGACGAACGATGAAGCTGACCATCGATATTCCTCTTCATTCCTATTCTTGTTGCGTTCAGGCTACACGCTGAGTGCTGTGAGCGTATCTGCAAATTCCGGCAAAATCATGGTCTGATCGCGATCCGGACCGGTGGAAACCATGCCAATTTTCGCACCGCTCTCGCGTTCCTGGAAGCGGAGATATTCCTGCGCCGCTTTGGGGAGTGCGTCGAACTCGGTGATGCCCTCGGTCGATTGCTGCCAGCCCTTGAGCGTGGTGTAGCGAGGAACGATGGAGTCGAGCCCTTGCACATCGGCCGGCACTAGATCAGTGAATTTGCCATTGATTTCGTATCCGATGCATATGGGAATTTCGGCGAGCTCGTCGAGAACGTCCATTTTGGTGACGACCAGCCATTCGGTGCCGTTGACCTGGTTGGAGTAGCGGAGCAGGGGAATATCCAGCCAGCCACAGCGGCGCGGGCGGCCGGTGACTGCGCCGTATTCATTGCCGCGAGCGCGCAGGGTGTCGGCTGAGGAGTCGTGAATTTCGGTGGGGAATGGGCCTTCGCCGACGCGCGTTACATACGCCTTGGTCACGCCGATGACGGTGCCGATGTTGGTTGGGCCGACGCCGGTTCCAGTGGCCGCACCGCCTGCCGTGGCGGAGGATGAGGTGACGAAGGGGTAGGTTCCGTGATCGATGTCGAGCATGGTGCCTTGCGCGCCCTCGAACATGACGCTGCCGCCCTCGGCGATGACCTTGTTGAGCAGATTGCCGGTGTCAGTGACAAAGGGACGCACCTGCTCGGCGGCGGCGGCGTATTCGTCGAACATCTTGGCTGGATCGATGGGCTCGCTACCGAAGAGCGCGTGAACTATAGCGTTCTTTTCCTGGCAGGCGTTTTCGATGTGGGTCTGGAGGATTTTGGGATTCAGCAGATCGACGATGCGCAGGCCGCTGCGAGCCATCTTGTCTTCATAGGCGGGACCGATGCCGCGGCTGGTGGTGCCGATCTTCTGGCGGCCGGGCGCGCTCTCCGCGGCCAGCTCGATCATGCGATGGTAGGGCAGGATGACCTGAGCGCGGTTGGAGACGAAGAGCTGGCTGTCGACATCGACGCCGAGGTCGCGGAGCTTGGCGACTTCTTTGAGGAAGGCGATGGGATCTAGCACCACTCCGTTGCCGATGACACCCTTGCAGTTGGGACGAAGCACGCCGCAGGGGATCAGTTGCAGCACGAATTTCTGGCCATGGATGATGACTGTATGTCCGGCGTTATGGCCACCCGCGTAGCGGGCCACTGCGGCAAACTGCCCGCTCAGCACATCCACAATCTTGCCTTTGCCTTCGTCGCCCCATTGGGCGCCGAGCACCACTGCTGTCTTCGCTCGCATGGATTCCATTTTTCCTGGGGCTTCCCATACTCCTGTAGGAACGGAGAACGGAAGAAGCTTGCCGGATTGGGTTGGGTGAGATACCGGTGCGCCGGAGTACGACCGCACCACTGGTAATGATATACCGAGGCTGGGTTTGCGACCCAACTTCCGGCGCAATTGCCAGCGTAGTTTCTTGTGTAATTCCAGGATCGGCGAGTCCAGCTAAAATGCAGAGATGCCTGAATTGCCTGAGGTTGAAACTATTGCCCGCGGAGTCGATGAGCGGCTGCGCGGGGACCGTATCACCGAAGTCTGGTTTGGATCGCATTCTCAGCCTTTCAAGACTGCGCCGGCTGTGCAGGCTGCGGGCCTTGAGGGACGCGTGATCCTGGGGGTGCATCGCGTCGGGAAGCATATTGTCTGCGAGCTGGGCGATGCGGCGGGCAGAGATGGTGCTGGGGATGACGCTGCTGCGAAGGCGCAGTGGATCGTTCACCTGGGGATGACGGGGCGGCTGCTGGTAACTACGCCGGAGGGTCCGGTGGCCCCTCATACCCATGCCCGGCTGACGCTCGAGAGCGGCAAGGAGGTGCGGTTTGTCGATCCGCGACGCTTTGGACGGCTTGAGTTCAGGGTGCTTGATAAGGACAAGGCTTTTGCGGGACCCGGGGCCGAACCGTTGACCATCGATCCGGAGGCTTTCATTGAGCTTTTTCGCGGGCGGCGTCTGGCGATCAAGGCGGCGCTGTTGAACCAGACGCTGCTGCACGGAGTCGGGAATATCTACGCGGATGAGAGCTTGTTCCACGCCGGAATCCGCCCGCGGAGAATGGCGGGACGGCTCAAGCGCGCCGAGCTGCTGAAGCTGCGCGAAGCATTGCAACAGGTGCTACGCCAGGCGATTGAGCAGGGTGGTTCGTCGGTTTCCGATTATGTGGATGCGGACGGCGTGCGCGGGTTTTTCCAACTTGAGCATCGCGTTTATCTGCGAACGGGGCAGCCTTGCCTGGTTTGTGGGACGCCTATTCGCAGAATTCTGCTGGCCGGGAGGGGAACGCATTTTTGCCCTGTCTGCCAGCGGTAGTCGATACGAGTTTTGAGTTGCATTTTCCATATTCGTGAAGATTGCCGGGGCAAAATCTCTTATTTTTAGAATTTCCCAACCTGCGGCTCGCACGTAAGTGATAGGAAACAATCAATCGTTAGATTGGCTTCTCAATTGCTATCTAGTAGGGTGCCAGTGATGTCCGGTGACTGTGGTTCAATCCAGTTCACCTCCATTGAGGGCTTCAGGACGAGAAGAACGCCAACCAAGAGCGTTCCCTGCCAGAAGCCACTCTATAGAAACCTGAGGGTGACCCAAGAGAGTCACCTTGAAGGTTCCCAATCTTGGGAGGCCAGTGCCCAAGACGTCATCCTAACCGCAATTGAGCGGAGACAAGTGCCACCCCCGACCGGGTGGCATTTTGCCGTTTGGGAGTGCAGGTAACGCAAATTGTATTTGCATCTTTTATGTGTCTTTCCGGACAGGATGCAGGCCGGTACTTGCGTGGTTTTGGGTGGTACTGCCATACTCTTTTCAAGCTGAAGCTTGGCGCGGAAGGAAAAGCGACGCGTTGTGCGTTCGAAATCTTGCCAGTGGGCCAGCTTCCCTGTAGTATCGGAATTGCTCCAGTCGCGCAGCGATAAGGAGCCTCTCCCGACAGAATGAAGGCATCAGGCAGGGCGCGCCGGGTAGAACTGCGAGGCTGCGATAGACGAGAGTACGCTGGACACTGCGATCGGAAACAGCTTCGCGGAGTTGGCAGCGGAAACCGGTTTTCCGGGAGAACTCAGCGGACAGTGGGTTTTTATACGTCGCGGGTAGTCCAATATGGAATTTCGTGGAGTATTTCCGATTCCAACGGGCCCAATTCAGGAAAACCCGAGAGATTTTCGAGTGAAAACTCGAAATGCTGGAAGCGGGAACCAGGCATCCGGCACACTTGTCTTGCACTTGGCTGTCTTCTACTTGGCTCGATAAGGCCTCGTGGCGGGTTATGGCGGTCTTAGGTATTTACAGTGATCGGGCCGTTGGATTGACTTGATGGCAGCGGGACTGATGGGCCGGATCGCTGGGTGCATAGTTGGAGATAGTTTTTTCATCACTTTCATTACGGGCATTGACGGGGAACTGAGCGCTTGAGCAAGGCAGGGCGCTCCCGGCAAAAGCAAATGCAGCAGGAAGAGCACGCATGACAACAGAATCAACGCAGCCGCCGTCAGAGGCGGGGCAAGCTCCGGCAAGTGTGCCAGGGCAGTCGCAGGGGCATCGGCGCCGCCGACGCCGCCGCAAGACCAAGGGTGGCCTGGCAGCACAGAGCCAGAACGGCCAGCTTCAAAGCGGCCCGCCGCAGGCTACGGCAACTCCGCAGAGCACGCTGCAACCGGTAGCACCCCGTGCCAACGTTCCGTTGCAGTCGGGGCCTCCTCCCAGCCAGGGACGGAAGAAAAAGAAATCGGGCTCCAAACCGCCAAGCTTCCAACCGTCGCCGGGGAACAGCATCAACGGCAGCAATGGATTCAGTGGCAATGGCGGCTCTGGCGGGGGCAAGAAGCGGAAGCAGCAGAAAGGTCCGCGCCAGTTCGTTGGGCCGATGGATCACAGCTACCGCGTGGCGAATGGCAATGTTGCAGACGGGCCGCCTTCGACTATTCCCTTCCAAGGCAACGGCCACGGCGCTTACTACAATGACACTCCAGCGCGCGGAACCGTAACGCCTGCCATTGCCGCTGACGCTCCTAC
>Ga0206868_10116_pt1 | contig 23673 bp, 17 predicted proteins | sample Alteio_BWOrgCont_38_FD_152901 | JGI IMG/M metagenome (GOLD analysis project Ga0206868, IMG submission 152901) | Enriched cells from forest soil in Barre Woods Harvard Forest LTER site, Petersham, Massachusetts, United States -... | ecosystem: Environmental > Terrestrial > Soil > Temperate forest >... | reverse complement strand
CCTGCCCGGCAGCCGGAAGAGCGAATTGAAACATCATCTGTCGGTGATGCTCGCCGCAGTACGGATGATTCAGGAAAAATTGCCTGCGGCGACGGCAAAGATGGTTTTGCCGGATGAGACCTTGAAAAACCTCGCATTGTCCCTGGGGGCCAAGGTGGAAATCCAGTTCGGCAACCTGCCGGACGCGCTGGCGCAGGCGGATGTAGCCATCGCTTCGACAGGAACGGTGACGATGGAATGCGCGTTTTTTGGCGTGCCGACGGTGACGCTCTACAAAAAATCGTTACTCGGCCTCGCGATGGCCCTGGGCATCATCACCGTGAAATCGCTCACGATGCCGAACCTGCTCGCGGGCGAGGAAGTGTATCCGGAATTTCTCCAGGACGCCGCGACACCGGAAAACATTTCGCGCGCAACACTGGAGCTTTTGCAAAACGAAGTGCGCCGCGAAAAAATTAAAGCACAGTTGGTGCAAATCATCGTATCATTGGGCGAACCGGGCGCGAGCAAACGAGCGGCAGCGGCAGTCTTGAATTTATTCCCATGAAAGACCTCACGGACGCGCGCTGGATCAAAGTGAAGGGCTTTTTGTTCCTGCTCATTGGCATTATCGCGGCGGTCCTGCTCTTTTGCGATGAACCCGGTTGGAAGACCGCTGCGCTGCTGGCGCTGGTCATCTGGGGCTTCTGCCGGTTTTATTATTTTGCGTTTTACGTCATCGAAAAATATGTCGACCCCGGCTACAAATTTTCCGGGCTGTTATCGTTCGTCAAATATCTGCTCCAGCGCTGGCGCTAATGCATTTGTCAATCCGGCGCGCGCGGGATAGATTTCAAGACCGTGCTGAACACCCAACAACTCGGCGCGCTCAAGGCGGCCAATTGCGAACTTGCCGTGGACAATCTCACGCGCCAGCTTTACGCAACGGACGCCTCCCCCTACCAGCTCGTGCCGCTGGCCGTGGCGTTTCCGAAAAGCGCGCGCGAGGCCAGTTCCATCATCCAGGCGGCGGGCGCGACGGGTGTGCCGGTGATCCCGCGCGGCGCGGGCACGGGACTGTCGGGCGGGGCGATCGGCGAAGGCGTGGTCATCGATTTCGCACGGCATAACCGGCAAATCGGGAAACTCGATTTGGAGCAAGGCACGGTGCGTGTGGGCGCGGGCGTGGTGCTGGACCAGTTGAACGCGTTTTTACGGCCGCATCGTTTGTGCTTCGGTCCGGACGTGGCGACGAGTTCGCGCGCGACGCTGGGCGGGATGATCGCGAACGATTCGTCCGGTTCCCATGCGCCGGTCTATGGCACGACTGGCTTGCACGTGGTCGCGCTCGAAATCGTGCTGGCCGACGGTCAAGTCATCGAAGTGCGCGAGGAGGGCGATTCCCTGCCGAAACAGCGCGGACTGGTCGAGAGCATCATGACGTTCAATTCACTGGCGATTGCCGAGCGTTTTCCGCCCGGGCTGGTGAAACGCTGGCCGGGCTATGCGCTGGCGCGCGCGGCGGAAAATCCGAGGAACCTGCTGCGCATCCTCTCCGGCAGCGAAGGGACGCTCGCGGCTATCGTGTCCGCGGAACTAAAAGTCGTTCCGGTGCCGGAGGAACGCGGCATGGGTCTGCTCTTTTTCGATTCGGTGGCGGAGGCGATGCAGGCAACGGAGGATTTGCTCGATTTGAAACCGGCGGCCATCGAGCACATTGATCGTCCGCTGTTCGACGAGACGCGCGGCGAGCGCGAATACCAGGCGGTGCGCGACCTGATGCAGTTGGACACGCAACCGTGCGAGGCGATTTTGATCGTGGAATTTTTCGACGGCGCATGGGAGCGCCTGGCCCAATTGCAGAAAAAGAAACTGGGCGCGCGCAAATTGATATTGGAAACGCAGGCGCAGGCGGATTTGGTTTGGGAATTGCGGAAAGCCGGGCTTTCGCTGCTTACGAGTCGGCGGGGCGACGCCAAACCGGCATGTTTCATCGAGGATGCGGCGGTGAGGCCGCGCGATTTGCCCGAATACGTCGCGGCATTGGACGATCTGATGCAGCGCGTGGGGGTCAGCGCGTCGTATTACGGCCATGCCGCGTCCGGGCTGTTGCACGTGCGGCCGGTGTTGGATTTGCATAGCGCAGAGGATCTGCGCAAATACCGGCAGATTGCCGATGAAGTCGCGGCGCTCGTCAGCCAGTTCAAAGGCTCGCTGGCAGGCGAGCATGGCGTGGGCATCGCGCGCACGGAATATCTCAAGGACCAGGTGGGCGCGGAACTCTACCAGCTCATGCGGGAGATCAAGCAATCCTTCGATCCCAACAACCTGTTCAACCCCGGCAAAATCATTTCGGACGGGCGTTACCAGATCGATAAAAACCTTCGCCTGGGCGCGGGTTATCAATTGAATGTGCCGTTTGTGCCACGGCTGGCGTTTGCAGCGAGGGATGGCTCGTTCACGGCGAATCTCGAGCAATGCAACGGCAGCGGCGTTTGCCTGAAACAATCGCCGACGATGTGCCCGACCTACCTGGCAACCGGCGAAGAAGTCATGTCCACACGCGGGCGGGCCAACGTCATTCGCGCCGCGCTGGAGCGGCGCGAAATCACCGACCCATTGGCCTCGGCGGAATTGGACGCGGCGCTGAGCAATTGCCTCTCCTGCCGCGCGTGTGTGACGGAGTGTCCCTCCAATGTGAATATGCCGTTGTTGAAAGCGGAAATGCTTCATGCGCGCATCCGCCGTGATGGACTCACATTGCGCGATCGAATGCTGAGTTCTGTCGATAGCCTCGGACGCCTGGGCTGCATGTTACCCGGCCCGGCCAATGTGGTGATGAAGTCCGGCCTATTCCGGGTGACGTTTGGACGGTTGCTGGGCCTCGCGCCGCAACGCCCGCTGCCGCCGTTTGCGAAAGTGCGCTTTGACCGCTGGTTTGCCAAACGGAAAGACCTCAATGCGCCGACGCGCGGGCGCGTGGTGCTGTGGGACGACACGTTCGTGCGCTATTATGAACCGAACATCGGCATGGCGGCGGTCGCGGTGCTGGAGGCGGCGGGGTTTGAAGTGGTGCTACCGGCGGGACGCCAATGTTGCGGGCGCCCGGCGTTCAGCACGGGCAACCTGGATAAAGCGGAACACCTCGGGCGCGAAAATCTCGGCGTGCTCGCGGCCGCGGGTGATGCGCCCATCCTTTTTCTGGAACCGTCCTGCTACTCGATGTTCGCCGAGGATTATCACGAATTGAAGCTCCCGGGAGCGGGCCTGATTTCGGAGCGATGCTTTCTCTTTGAAGAATTCATGGACAATCTTTTGGAGCGGGAGCCGGAAGCGTTGTCCTTCGACGGCGAACGCGAGCGCATCGCCATCCATGCACATTGCCACGCGAAGTCACTAATGAAAGCGGACTGCATGAGCCGGCTCGCGCGGCGTTTGCCGAACCGCGAAGTCACGCTATTGGACACCGGCTGCTGCGGCATGGCAGGGGCGTTTGGAATGACGGAATCAAAATACGAGTTGTCGCTGAAAGTGGCGGAGCCGATGGTGGAAAAAATCAAGGCCTTGCCATTTAATACCATCGTCGTGGCTTCTGGAACCAGTTGCCGTCACCAAATCGAACATTTGGCGACGGTAAAATTGCGGCACATGGCGGAAGTGCTGGCTGAGGCTCTCCGGCGGTGACACCGGCAAATTTCCGGCAGCCTACCGGCTGCTTATTTCTTCAAAAACCCGGCAAGCAAGTCAATGGGCAACGGCAAAAATATCGTTGAGCTGTGCTCACTGGCCATCTCACGCATGGTTTGCAGGTAGCGCAATTGGAGAGCCATTGGCTCTTTGCTGATGACGGCGGCGGCCTGGGCCATTTTTTCGGCGGCTTGAAATTCGCCTTCCGCATTGACGACTTTCGCGCGGCGTTCGCGTTCGGCTTCGGCCTGCTTGGCCATCGCGCGCTTCATGCTGTCGGGCAGCGACACGTCCTTTACCTCCACGGCGGTGACTTTGATACCCCACGGCTCGGTCTGGCGGTCAATGATTTCCTGTAATTTCACATTGATGGAATCTCGTTGCGAAAGGAGGTCGTCGAGCGAGGCCTGGCCGAGGACGCTGCGGAGGGTGGTTTGGGCAATGAGGGACGTGGCTTTCCAGAAGTTCTCGACTTTCACGACCGCATCGTTGGGGTTAATGACACGGAAATAGACGACGGCGTCCACGGTGGCGGGCACGTTGTCTTTGGTCATGATTTCCTGTTTGGCGACGTCAATGGTCACGACGCGCAAATCCATTTTGACCATTCGATCCACGATCGGGATGAGAAAAATGATGCCTGGGCCTTTGGCGCCCTGCAATTTGCCGAGGCGGAAAATCACGCCGCGTTCATATTCGCGCAAAATCCGGATGGCCTGAGGCAAAATGATGACGATGAAAATAAACGCAATAACGATGAGGGCAACCCCGCCGCCGATAACATGCTGAATTGAATCCTGGTCCATAGTTTTTATTGGTTAATTTGTCTTTGGTTTTACTTTTAAAGTCAATCCTTCGAGCGCCGTCACTTCGACGGGTTGCCCGGCTTCAACGGGCGTTTCGCTCACGGCATTCCATAGTTCACCTTCGATAAACACTTTGCCGCCCGCAGTGTCAATGCGGGAACGCGCGCTCACCGTTTGGCCAATCATCGTTTCCGCCCCGGCGCGTTTGGGCTGGAACTGGGCGCGAATTCCTTTGCTGACGAAAAAGATGAAAAACGCCGCCGTCATGAGCGTGGCTGCAATCACCCAGGTCACGGGCAAATGATACCCCGCCGGCTCGCGATTGAACAGCATGAGCAGGCCGAGGAAAAAAGCAATAATGCCGCCCACGGTCAGCACGCCATGCGTGGGCGCGAAGATGTCCAGGACGAAAAGGGCAATGGCCAGAACAATCAGCGCCGCCCCGGCGGCGTTGAGCGGCAGCGTCGCGGACATATAGAGGAGCAAAATAATCGCGAGCGCGCCGGCCACGCCGGGAAAAATCGCGCCCGGATGGCTGATCTCGGCGATGATGCCGTAAATCGCCACGAGCGTGAGGAGCATCATGACTTCCGGCTGCCAGAAGAGCTGGAAGAACTCCTCAGATAGGGCCATCGGGATTTCCACCACGGTCGCCCCGGCGGTTTTCAAAACTTTTCCATCCACGGAACGGCCGTTAATTTTCTGGAGCAAATCGGGAATATCGGTGGCGATGAGGTCAATGACGTTGGTCTTGAGCGCTTCTTCCGCCGTGATGGCCGCGCTATCGCTGACGGAGGACATCGCCCAACTGGCATTGCGATGGCGTTTCTCGGCGATGCCCTGGATGACCTTGGCATACATATTTCCCATCTTTTGCATCATGATACTGTTGGTGGTTTCTTCGTCCTCGCCACCGCCGAGCTCGACCGGATGGGCCGCTCCGATGCTGGTGTGCGGGGCCATAGCCGCGATGTCCGCGGCGAGCGTGATGTAACAGCCGGCGCTGCCCGCCATCGCTCCCTCCGGTGCGACGTACATGACAGTGGGAATATGCGAGGCATAGAGTGCCGAAATAATATCATTCATGGAGCCCATCAGGCCGCCGGGAGTGTTGAGTTGAATGACAAGGCATTCGTCGTTTTGACTGGCGGCGACGTCGAGGGCGCGGGAAACATAATTAGCCGTGGCGGGACCGATGGGACCGTCAATTTTAATCAGCCCGACCTGCGCGGCCCGGAGCACAGGCACCGCGGCGAACAAAACCAATGCGATAAAGAGCCAACGCTTCATATTTTGCCCTATTTAGAAGATGAGCCTAAATAACAGGGGGCGCAAATCATTTCCATGGGCGTCGTTACGTTTTTGCCGTTCAACCGACCTTTTGCGAGCGTTGGACGAGGGTGAGCAGGGTCACGGGCGTGGCGGCGGCGCATTCGGCGGCTTCTACCTTTTGGAATTCGCCGAGGATTTCAGCGGCGGCCCGGTTATCGGGCGTGGGCGCGGCTTCGCCGTTGCCGGCGCGCAGGGCATGGAGGATATCGTAAACGGTAATGGCATCGAGCGGGCGGGCGGGCGTGTAGGCGGTGTTGCCGGCGATCTCGGTGACAAGACGCGCGTCGAGCAGGGTTTGCAAAACCTTCTGGACGAGTTTGGTGGGCACGGCGAGTTCACCGGCAATTTCCGTGACGGCGGCGGGCGGTTGGCCATCCTGGAAACGGCGGCCGATGGCGGTCATAAGCCGGAGCGCGATGATTTCGCGGTCGCGATGCGTGATGGTCTCAAAGGCTTTTTCCTGCAAATAGATCTTTCGGTTTTGGAAAGCGTAGGCGGTTTGCGCGCCGAAAAGCAAAATCGCCCAGGAGAGATACAGCCCGGCCATGAAGACGGGCACGAGGCCGATGCCGCCGTAAATCCGGCTGTTGCCGACAACGCGCGAAACGTAGAGGAAACCAAAGAGATTGTTCAGGTGCCAGAGCGTGCCGCCGGTGATGCCTCCGGCCAGGGCGGCATTCCATTGGACTTTGGTGTTGGGCACGAATTGGTAGATGAGCGCGAACACGAGCCACACAAACACGAGCGTGGCGGCCTGGCGAACGATATACCCGACTACAGGCGTCGTCTGCAGAATGGCACGGGTGGCTTGGAAATGACCGCTGCCGGCCAGGCCGACGGCGATGGCGATCAGGATGGGACCAAGCGAGAGGGCGAACCAAAAGCGCCCGACGCGCACCCACCAGTCGCGCCCGCGTTGGACACCCCAGATGTCGTTGAAGGTGCCCTCAATGCTGTTGAGCATGGAAAGGGCGACGAAAAGGAGAACGGCGAAACCAGTGACGCCCAGCGTGCCGGCGCGTGTGTTATGGATGAATTCGTGGATGTCCCGGGCGACGACATTTTGCACGGCCACGCGAGTATTGGCGTTATCCTGGGCGTTGTCGTTTTCCTCCGGCGCAGCGGTAGTGTTAGTGGCGGTATCGTCGGTATTGGTGACGGTTTCGTCAGCATTGGTGGCATTGATGGAAGGCTGCCGGTAAGGATGAGAGCGCAGGTCGGTTTCCGACAATGTGGCGGGAGGCATGACGCTGGAGATAAAGTGATCAACGGCCTTGTAGATGTCCTGCTCGCCCTGTTTTTTGAGAAGGCTGCTGGTGACGCTGATGGCGATGGCCAGCAGCGGGATCATGGCCAGCAGGGTGGTGTAGGAGAGCGCGGAAGCGCGGATGAGGCAGCGGTTTTGGACGAAGCCCCGGCCAACGTAACCCCAGAAATGTGTGAAGTGCTCGAGCCGCCCGGACAGGCCCTTTTCGTCGCTGGTGGCGATCTTGAAGAGGCGCAGGAACGATGGTCTGGGCATGACAGAATCAGGGTAGCAGGGCCGGGATTAACGGGCCAGAAGGGATTATCCGGCCATCAGGTCCAGGATGCTTTGGAGGACAATCCTGGCCCAACCGGGACGGTTCACGAGTTCGAAGCCGAGTTCATAGATGGCTTTGCGCAGCAGGAAGACGTCCATCAGAAGCTGAATGTCCTCGTCCTTCCGTGGCAGGAAGGCGGCATTTTTGGCGGCGTCGAGATAGGCGCGATAAAAGACAGCGGAGACGTGGCGCGCCCAGAATTGCGCCCAGACGGCGAGAGGCTCGACCTGCGCGGGCGGCACGCCGCCGCTCTCGATGAGCTTGAGCATGGCGGCCTGGGCAGCATCGTGGAACGAACGAACCATGCCGGCAACGTCAAGGAGGGGCGAGCGTTTCAGGCGGCGCTCGCTAATGGACAGCGCAGGTTCACCCTCAAAATCAATGATCCAAAAATCCTTGCCGTCGTAGAGGACCTGGCCGAGATGATAATCGCCGTGGCAGCGCGTTTGCAGGGCATCAATGCGGCGCTGGTAGACGGCGCTGAAGCGCGCCAGGACGGCCGGTTCCAGGGCGATGACTTTTTCGGCGAGCGGCTGGATCTCCGGCGGGAGGGTCTTGAGTTTTTTGGCAAGCAACTGGAAATTCTGGCGCATGAGATTGCGCAGCGATTGAAACAGGCCGCGCTGGAAATGGGGCGTGAACGGCTCGGGCGTGAACCGGCGGTCAAGTGTCTCGGAGGCAAAAGCCAGATGCAAGGCGGCGGTGCGCTGGCCCAACATGCGGGCGCTTTCGAGATAGGTGCCGATATATTCGACGGCCTCGGGCGGCGGCCCGGCGGCGGCGAGTTTTTCAAGCAATTGGGCGGGCACTTGCGCGGCGCGCTTCTCCGGCGGCAAACTTTGCACGCGTTCGTAAAAACGCCCGAGGGTGTCCAAGGTAAATTCCCAGGCGTCCTTGCACTTGGGCAGGAAACTGTTCAGGACGGCGACCGTCATGGGTTCCTGGCGGTCCGCGCGATATTCCAAAGCCCCGGCGAGCGGGGGCGAATACGGAAAGCGGCGGCGGGTGAGGAAATTGCTGATCTCAAATTCCGGATTTTCGCCGGCGTCAAGGCGGCGGAAGAGCTTAAGCGCAAGTTTATCGCCGTAGAAGATGGAGGAATTGCTTTGCTCACCCTTGTTGACGGATGGTTCCAATTCGAGCGAGCCGGCCATCCGCAACTGGCGCAGGATGGCAGTGTGCATGGCCGTCATCTCGCCGTGGCTGCCTTCGAAACTGCGGCGGCCAATGATGGACTCCAGCATAGCGCGGCAGAAATCTTTATTGATGATGGCGTCGTAAATGACGGCATCGGCGGCGGGGGTCTTCACGTTGATGCGGGCGATAACAAAGGGTGCGGAGTCCTTGCAGATGGCGTCCATCTGTTCACCAAAAGCGCACGCGAGGGGAAGGACATACGTCTCAGCCTCGCTCTGGTTGTATTCGACCTGAAGAAACGCGAAGAAGGCATGCGGAACATTACCGGGAAGCGGAACCGGGATGAGTTCGCGCACATGAACGCTTTTGATGACCCGGTCCCGCCCGGCGAACCAGCGGCGGGAGACGAGCCAGGCCCGAAGGGCGCGCTCGAATTGCATTTGATATCGGTCGCCAAAGATTTCCTCCCAGTCCGCCGTGACGTTGAAAAGCGGGCGCGCACTCGCGCCAATGGGCGCCCCAGCGGCCGGCGCCTGCCCGGCCGCTTTGGTCTCCAGCGAGAACCAGTAAAAGGCGTGCGGGCCAAGCGTGAGAAAGTAGGGCTTGTCGGTGATGGCCGGAAATTCAGTCAGGCCGAAAAGCTCGACGGGCACACGGGTCTGAAAGGCGGCCAGATCCAGTTCCACGGGCTGGACGAAACGAGAAAGGTTGGCGACGACCAGGATCGTCTCGTCCTGGTAGCGGCGGAGGCAGGCAAAAATCTTGCGGTTTTCCGGCTGCAAAAATTCGATCGAGCCCATGCCAAAGGCGCGCCAGCGTTTGCGCAGCGTGATGAGGCGTTTCATCCACCAGAGCAGCGAGTGCGGGTTGCGCTGCTGGACGTCCACGTTGACGGCTTCGTAATGATTTTCCGGGTCAAGATTGATGGGCAGGTAAAGGCTTTGGGGATTGGCGCGGGAAAAGCCGGCGTTGCGGTCGGCGCTCCATTGCATCGGGGTGCGAACCCCATTGCGGTCGCCCAAATAGATATTTTCGCCCAGGCCGATCTCATCACCGTAATAGATGACCGGCGTGCCGGGCAGCGAGAAAAGGAGGGCGTTGAGCAATTCAATGCGGCGGCGGTCATTGCCCAGGAGCGGCGCGAGGCGGCGGCGGATGCCGAGGTTGAGACGCGCCTGGTAGGTTTGCGCATACATGCGATACATGTAATCGCGTTCCTCGTCAGTGACCATTTCGAGGGTCAGTTCGTCGTGATTGCGCAGGAAGAGCGCCCATTGCGCGGTCTCGGGGATGGGCGGGGTCTGCTGCAAAATGTCCACGATGGGAATGCGGTCCTCCATGCGCAGGGACATGAAGAGGCGCGGCATGAGCGGGAAGTGAAAGGCCATATGACATTCGTCGCCTTTGCCCCCGCCAAAATAAGCGACGGCGTCATCGGGCCATTGATTGGCCTCGGCCAGGAGCATGCGGTCGCCGTATTTCTCATCAACATGTTTGCGAAGTTTTTTGAGGAACTCATGCGTCTCGGGAAGATTTTCGCAACTGGTGCCTTCGCGCTCGTAAAGGTAGGGCACGGCGTCCAGGCGAACACCGTCCACGCCGAGGCCAAACCAAAAGTCGAGGACCTTGAAAAGTTCGCGATGGACGGCGGGATTGTCAAAGTTCAAGTCAGGTTGATGCGAATAAAAGCGGTGCCAGTAATAGGAGTTGGCGACGTTATCATAAGTCCAATTGGAAATTTCGGTGTCTTTGAAGATGATGCGGGTGCCGAGATATTTTTCAGGGGAATCGTTCCAGACATAAAAGTCACGCCAGCGGCTGCCGGGCGGGGCATGGCGCGCGCGTTGAAACCAGGGATGCCGGTCGGACGTGTGGTTCAAAACCAATTCCGTGATGACGCGGAGGCCGCGACGATGGGCCTCGCGCAGGAAGAGCTTGAAATCGCCCAGCGTGCCGTAGTTGGGATGCACATCCGTATAGTCGGCGATGTCATAGCCATCGTCCTTGAGGGGCGAGGGATAAAAGGGGAGCAGCCAGATGGCAGTGATGCCGATGTCGCGGAGGTAATCGAGCTTTTCGGTGAGGCCACGGAAATCGCCGGCGCCGTCAGCGTTACTGTCAAAGAAGGCGCGCACATGGACTTCATAGATGACGCCCGCCTTGTACCACAGCGGGTCGCGCTCCAAGGGCGTGAAGATTTTATCGGGCATGGTCTGTTTTTATTCCTCCTGCCAGTAATATCCGAACAAAAACGGGGCTTGTCAAATTACCGCCATGGCCAAATTGGCCAAGGCGAGGAGCGGTCGCCGCTTTACTTTCAACGTTTTGTCGCGCATTTTACATGGATGTTAAGGTATTTATCGGGTGGCTGGCTGTGCGCCGTTATGGTAACGGCGGCGGTCGTTTTACGCCCGGAAATGACGCGAGGCGAGGTGACGAAAGCCGCGGTGCTGGAAGGCAATGTGGGCTATTTGCGGATTGCCCAGACGGAAACCAACCTGCCCAACGAAATCCAGGCGGCGTTAAACAATCTGGCGGCGACAAACAGCATTGTGGGAATTGTCGTGGATTTGCGGTTTGCCAAAGGCGGCGATGCCGGCGACCTGAAGGCGACAGAAGAGGTCCTGGAACAACAGAGGATACCGCTGGCTATCCTAGTGAACACGCAAACGCGCGGCGCGGCGGCGAGCCTGGCCGGGGATTTGCGGGAACATGAGGCGGGGCTGATCTTTGGAGGCGGAGCAACCAATCTCGAGCCGGACATTTCCGTGACGGTGAGCGCGAGCGAAGAGAAAAAGTATTTCAAAAGCCCGTATGGCGTTTTCACGGAGGGCGAGACAAACCTGGATTCCAGCACAAATTTCCTGCCTTACATCGACATTGACCATACCAGCGAGGCCGATTTGGTCCGCGAGAAACAAGCGGACAGCGATGGTGAAGACGCTTCCAGCGCGATGCCCGCGCCCGACGTTCCGGCGACGGAACCGCAAAAGCCTTTTCTCCGGGACCCGGTATTGGCGCGCGGCGTGGACTTCATCAAAGGCGTGGCGGCGTTGCGTTTAAATAAAGGCTAAAACGCCTGGACAGGCAAGCGACGAGCCGAAGCAATCCATTTTTTTTCAAAAGGGAAGATGCTCAACAGCAAATCGTAGTCTGACTCCAGCAGCTTCGCGCGGCCCGGGCGCGACGCCCAGACCTGTGGCGAAACGAACTGCACGATTTTGGGATTCCATTTCGCATCGGGATGAGTGCGTGCCCACTCCCTGACCGCGTGGCCGAAGCGCAGGTTAAAGCCGCCATAATCCACGCCGATCACCGCGTCCGGCTTGCGTTCGATCGCCAGCGCCAGCAACTGGTTGAACAGCTCGCGGAACTTGAAATAATTTTTCAGCACGTCCGAGATGCCCACCACCGCGTGCTGCGTCATGTCAAATGCCAGTTCCACTCCCGCCGCGCCCATCTTCGCGCCGCCGGCCCCGAAAAATTTTGCGTCCGGCAATCGTTCGCGCAGCGCCAGGACCAGTTCCGACGCGAGCAAATCCCCGCTCGTCTCGCCGGCCACGAGCATGAACGTTTTCAGGCCAGTTCCTGCCATAGAAGCGCGCTCATGCGTTGGCCGTTCTCAAAATTATCCAGGTCATATTTCTCGTTCGGCGAATGCGCGTTGTCGTCCGGCAGTCCCAGGCCGAGCAACAGCGTCTCCGCGCCCAGCACTTTCTTGAAATCATTCACGATCGGGATGGAGCCGCCCTCGCGCAGTATCACCGGCTCATTGCCAAATGCCGCGCGCAATGCCCGCATCGCCGCCTGCGCGTGCGCGCCCGTGTGCGAAACCAGGTACGGGTCCGCGCCATGGCCCGCTTCGATTTCCAGCCGCACCGTCGGCGGGCAGATTTTTTTGATGTAATCGCAAACGACCTTGTGGATCTTGGCCGGCTTTTGGTTGGGCACCAGGCGGCAGGTGATTTTGGCCCGCGCCCACGCCGGGACGATCGTCTTGCTGCCTTCGCCCTGGTAACCGCTCGTCAGGCCGTTGATCTCGAACGTCGGGCGCGCGCTGCGCTGTTCCGTGGCCGTGAAACCCTTCTCGCCGAAAAGTTTTTTTACGCCCAGCAATTTCGCCAGCGCCGCGTCCGTGGTCGGCAGCCGCTTGAACTGTTTGCGCTCGAAGGCCGATAGCGGCGCCACGTCGTCATAGAAATGCGGGATCGCGATGCGTCCGTTTTTGTCGCGGATTTTGGCAAGGATTCCGGCCAATGCCATTGCCGGGTTTTCGACCGAGCCGCCGAACACGCCCGAATGCAAGTCGCGCGACGGCCCTTTGACAATGATTTCGAAGGCAATGATCCCGCGCAGCGCATACGTCAGCGCTGGATGTTTTTTGTCCGGCATGCCCGAGTCCGAGACCACCACGCCGTCGCACTGAAGTTCCTCGCGATACGTCTTGAGAAATTCCGTCAGATGCGTGCCGCCGACTTCTTCTTCGCCCTCGATGAGGAACGTCAAATCGCACGGCAGCGGCGTGCCGGTTTTCAGGTAGGCTTCCACCGCCTTGAGATGCGCGAGGATTTGCCCTTTGTTGTCCGTGGAACCCCGCGCATACAGCGACCGTCCCTCGATGCGCGCCTCGAACGGCGGCGAATGCCACAGTTCCAGCGGCTCCGGCGGTTGCACGTCGTAATGCCCATAAACCAGGAAATGCGGGCGTTTTTTGCCGTTGGAAGCCGCGACGGAAGGCGTTTTTGCCAGCACGATGGGGTGTCCCGCCGTCGGGCAGACTTTTGCTTCCAGGCCGATTTGGGTGCAATGGTCGGCCACCCATTCCGCGCATGCGCGGCAGTCGTCTTTATGATGCGACTGCGCGGAGACGCTCGGGAACAGCAGGAACTCGCACAATTCGGCCACGAACCGGGCCTGGTTTTGTTTCAGATAATTGAGGACGTTTTGCATGGCATTGAAATCACGTTGGCGATTTTTTAATCGTAAAAATCATAATTTACCCGCACCGGCTGCGCAACCTTCGCGTTCTTCACGCGCCGGTTGCATATCCGGCGCTTGTCCGTCTTCATGTTAGGCCCTAGATTATCCTGATGTTCCGTTTCCGGCTCCTGCTTTTGCTCGTCCTCCTCGCCGTTCGCCCGGCCTTGGGCCAGGACGATGCCAGCGCCCTCGCGCAAAAGCGCTGGTTCGAAGTCCGCACCGCCCATTTCCATATCTACAGTTGCGGCGAGTGGCAGGATACCTACCGCCTGGCCGGACAGCTTGAGCAATTTTGCCGCGCCTATGCCATGCTCGCCGGCAAGGACGCCGTCGCCTCGCCCCCGATTGTTGTGCTCGCCTTTCCCGACCACGATGCCATGAAGCCTTTCCTGCCCCTTTACAATGGCCAGCCCGGGAACATCGCCGGTTTTTTCACGCGCGGCACCGATGAAAACCTCATCGTCCTTTCCCTCGACGCGCCGGACATGAGCGTCATCTTCCACGAATACGCCCATCTCCTGTTCCGCCGCAACGACCTGCTCTGGCCGGTTTGGCTCAAGGAAGGCATGGCCGAAATCTATTCCACCTTTACCCTCTCCGGCCGCTATGTCGAAATCGCCCGGCCGATTGACCGCCATTTGCAAACGCTCGCCAGCGAACCGCTCATGCCGCTCGACGAACTCTTTTCTGTCACGACCAAGTCGCCCCAATACAACGAAGCCACCCGGCAGGGCGTTTTTTACGCGGAATCCTGGCTGCTCACGCATTACCTGATTGCCGGCGACAACGCCGTCCTGCGGGCGCGTTTCGCGCAATTTACCCCGCTCCTCCAAACTGGCCAGATGCCCGAGCAGGCCTTCACCAACGCCCTCGGCGCTTCGGAAGAGGCCATCCAACATGCCTTGCGCCGTTACCTCGCGCGCGGCGAGTTCGACCCCATCGTCCTGAAACTTTCCGGCACCCTTTCCGCACCGGTGAACGTTTCCACCGAACGCGTCACGCCCGTGGAAATCCTGTTCCGGTTCGGCGATGAACAGCTCCGCATCGGGCGGCTCGACAACGCGCAGGACTGGTTCACGCGCGCCCAACAGCTTGCCCCCGCCAGCCCGCTGCCCTATGAAGGGCTGGGCCTGCTCGCCTCGCAACGCGGCGATTCCGGTGGAGCCATCGCCGATCTCCAGCAGGCGTTGCATCTCGGCTCGGACAGTTTTCTGGCCTATTACATTTATGCCCAGGAGAAATATCATCTTACCGCCAACGGCTCGGACATGTATGCCCCGCTGCACGGCGACCTCGCTGACGAAATCCGGGGCGAACTGGAAAAATCCATCGCCCTGATGCCGAACTTCGCCTCCGCGCACGAACTGCTCGGTTTTTTCGAGATGGTGCAGGGCAGCGACCTCGCCGACGCGGAACAGCAATTGAGCCAGGCCATCGCGCTTGAGCCGGAGAATCCCTCCTATCAGTTCACCCTCGCGCAGGTCCAGCTCCGCAACCGTGATTTTGACGACGCCCGCCGCACGCTCGCCCCGTTGCTCCTGCCCAACGTGGACGTCAAGCTCCGCGCCGCGCGCAGCAACTCTCGCAACAGATCAACGGCGGCGCTTCGTATTGAAGAGGTTTGCATCATTTTTTGGTTTAATTTACCCGTCCAACCGGCCTGTTTTTGGCCACCAAGCCCCACAAAAAATAAACAATCTTTTTTTTCTGAAAAAGGCTTAAATAGGCTTAACACGTCCACTTGGGGTTTAGCCTGATGCTTCGCGCAGGGTCCAGTTGGACACGCTAAAGCGTGAACTCCAACGATACCCGGGGGGAGGGGGCTTTAATAGGTCGGATTAGGTCGGATTAGGCCGAAATAGCCCGAACCGGGTTTAGGGGTTCTGGGGCACGAATTCTGCAAAGCCCGTTAGGGCTGACATTTTTGTAGAACCACCTTCCCCCCAAACCACTCAAGCTCCGTCCAGGAACGGCGGAAGATGCCGCCCCTCCGGGGCTTGGAGATTCATGGGGCGTGGAAACTACAAATATGTCGCTCCTCTGGAGCTTCCCGCCTACCCTCTCAAAATGTCAAAGAACCCACCTTCGCCAAGGCTACGGTGGGCAGGCCCGCCTCCGCCAAGATTCCGGCGCGGCAGGCATTTGCCCACCGTGCGAGGATTTTAGCGGAGGAGAGGAAAAATCGTTAGTTCGTCACTACCCCAAAATGAAGAATCCGGAATTTTAACCACGGATAAGTCCGCTTGACATGCTACGCCAATGGCGTAATGTCTTTTGAATGGTCTTTGAAGAATTCGCCCCATTCACCCGCCGGGTGGCGGATTTGCTGGACGACGATGATTTGGCCCAAATGCAAGGGTCGCTGTTGACGCGGCCCGATGCGGGAAAAATTATTCCCAAATCCGGTGGCCTGCGAAAATTGCGCGTGGCCGCCAAAGGCCACGGCAAACGCGGTGGCGCGCGAATCATTTATTATTGGGTGGTGAGCCGGGACCGGATTTTGTTGCTGGACATTTATGCGAAAAATGAACGAGAAGATTTGACCGCCGCGCAGTTGAAGCAGTTGCGGTGGTTGATTGAGGATTATCATCATGAATAAAGAACGTTTTGAAGAGTTAGCCGGAGCGATCCGGCGCGCCAAGGCCGCGCGCCGGGGTGAAGTCGCGCCCGCGCGCGCGTGGGAAGTCACGCGCGGCAAGGATGGCAGGCTTCATCGCCGCCAGCTTGACCCTGAACAATACCGTCGCGCCCAAAAGGCCAATTGGGAAAATATCGTGGCGGATACCCGTTCCAAACTGCGGCTTTCGCAAAACAAATTTGCCGAATTGCTTGGCATCTCCGTCAAAACGCTGCACAACTGGGAACAAGGCCGGCGACGGCCGACTGGCGCGGCCAGAGTATTGTTGCGGGTGGCAGCGCGTTACCCCGAAGTAGTTTTGGAAGAAGCAGCGGCGTGAAATTCAATCCCGGAGAACAGTCAAACAGCCGTCTGAAAAGCAATCCCATCGCGCCCATCGCGCGGTAGCCTGGGCGAAGACGCAAGCGCGTCAAATTTTGGTGCCGGCAAATTATCATCCCGTCATTTTGGCCGACGCGCGGAAAATTGTTAGTTCGTCACTACCCCAATCTATTTTGGATTGCTGCTGCGACAATTTGGAGAGATGATTGGAAAAACGGCGAAAGGATTCACCAGCAATACAAAACTTTTAATGACTATTCCGAGAATTTTATTCGTGCCGGTGCTTAAAGTCATACTTTTGTTATTAGCGCTTGGCTGTATTTGGGATAACTGCGCGGCCAGCGATCCTTCTGATTTTATAGCTAAAGGGATGGATGCCAGTAAGCATGAGAATTATGACCTCGCGATTCGCTGCTTTAGCGAAGCTATAAATGGTAATACTAATTTTGCACCAGCGTATTATGGTCGAGCTTGGGCTTATGAGAAAAACGGACAATTCAAGAAGGCATTAATGGATATAAATCAGGCTATTTTTTTGAATGGCACTACTTCTAACTATTTCTGGCTCCGTGGCCAAGTATATACGGATTTGGGAAATTATGACAAAGCTGTTGATGATTTTAGTCGGGCAATAGAATACAACCCATCAAACATCCCGGTTTATCTCAATAGAGCGCGTATTCATTATTGGCAGAGCAATTTTGACCTTTCGATTATCGATTGTGATACAGCTCTTCTAATCGATTCAAATTCACCAGATGTGCTTCTCTTGCGCGGGCAAGCTTACGAAGGCAAAGACGACTTGAGGATGGCCCTTAGAGATTATACCGAATGCATCCAACTTGATCCCGCAAATAGTATGGCGTATCTCGAACGCGTTGACATCCTCGCTGCCAATGCCCAGTTTTCAAACGCCATTTCGGATTGCACGGCGGTCATTAAATTCGATCCGACAAATGCTTTGGCATATTATAACCGAGGTTTGATTCAATACAAAATTGGGGCTTATGGCAAAGCTGTTGATGATGACAGGAACGCAATCACCCTGAATCCTACTTTTCCTGGTAGCTATAATAATCTTGCTTGGTTGCTGGCAGTAACGCCCGATCGGAAATTTCGTAATGGCCGGGAGGCATTAAAATACGCAAAGAAAGCGTGTGATCTAACCCATTGGAGAGACGCCGATTGTCTGGGGACTCTGGCAGCCGCATACGCGGAAACCGGCGATTTCCGTGATGCCGTGAAATGGCAGAAAAAGTGTATTAAAGCTGCATCCGGGCCAGAACAGGCCGAGGAACAGAGGGCGCTGAACCTTTACCAGAACAATCAGCCATATCAGAATCCCAAATAGTCCCCCCTCCAGACATGCGTTAAAGTCCTTCGCCGCCTTCGCGTTCTTCGCGCGAGACCATCAGCCATCAACCACCAACCAAATTTAGAGGTAGTGACGAACCGTCGCGCGTGGCGGCTTCGAAGTTCATCATTAAACCATTGTCAACCGGCCAATCCGTGTTAGATTGCCGCCGTTCGGTTTCTAAACTTAAAACAGGAGAGATTTATGCCAAAAATGCGCGCTGCCCAAATCACCCGTCCCGGTGGAGCTTTTGAACTGGTTGAACGTGAAATCCCGCAGCCCGGTCCCGGCCAGGTTCGCATCAAAGTCCAGGCCTGTGGTGTCTGCCATAGCGATTCGGTCGTCAAGGAAGGCCAATGGCCCGGACTCCAATATCCACGCGTGCCCGGCCACGAGGTCGTGGGCGTGGTGGATGCGGTGGGCGCGGGCGTGACGCAATGGAAACCCGGCCAGCGCGTGGGCGTGGGCTGGCACGGCAACAATTGCGGCAAATGCGACAACTGCCGCAAAGGCGATTTCTTCGGCTGCACGGTGTCGTTGGAAGTCACGGGCATTTCCTTCGATGGCGGTTACGCGGATTACATGGTCGCGCCGGAAATCGCGCTGGCGAGCGTGCCGGATGATTTATCTCCTGCGGATGCCGCGCCGCTCATGTGCGCGGGCATCACCACTTACAATGCGTTACGCAACAGCCCCGCGCATCCCGGTGATGTCGTGGCGGTGCTCGGTTTGGGCGGCCTCGGCCACCTGGGCGTGCAATATGCGGTGAAGATGGGTTTCAAAACCATCGGTATCGCGCGCGGCCAGGACAAGGCCCCGCTCGCGAAGAAACTTGGCGCGCACCATTACATTGACAGCCAGTCGCAGGACCCGGCGGCGGAGTTGCAAAAATTGGGCGGCGCCAAGGTCATCCTTGCCACCGTCACGGCGGGCGACGCGATGGCGGCGGTGCAGGGCGGCCTGACGTTGAATGGCCAGTTGCTAATCGTCGGCGCGGCGCAATCCATCACGATTTCGCCGCTGGTTTTAATCCTGGGGCAGCGTTCGGTCAAAGGCTGGTATTCGGGCAACGCCTCGGATTCGCAGGACACGCTCAAGTTCAGCGTCCTGACCGGCGTGCGCTCGATGAACGAAGTCTATCCGCTCGAACGCGTTGCCGAAGCCTACGACCGCATGATGAGCGGCAAGGCGCGTTTCCGCGTGGTGCTGACGACAGGCCAATAACCACCCCATTCTTTTTGCTTGGCTTTCAGGCGGCTTGTTCTATAACAGCCCGAAGAGGCTTTTATTCTTCCGTGACAATAGCCCGTGCAACCGAACTCATCCGCAAATGGACGTCTTCTTTGTGGCAGCGGGTAGTGTTATTCGGGGCGGGCTTTTTTATTTGCGCGGAGATTGGTTTTTTTCTGTCCCCGGAGCGGGGAAGATACTTGAGCTTTTGGCTGCCGGCGGGTTTGTCCATGGCGGTTTTGCTGCTAAACCCCACCCGCGACTGGAAGTGGCTCCTGCTGGCGATTATCCCCGCCAACTTTCTTTTCGATTACTTTTTTCGAACGCCGCTGCCGATGATTTTCTGTTTCTGGGCCGCGAACATCGTGGGCGCATTCACGGGCGCGTGGATGGTAAGGACTTTTGTGGCCGATTGCCCCCGATTGAAAACACTTAACGAATTTATCGGGTTAATCCTTTTCGGGGCGGTGCTTAATTCAATGCTCAGCGCGACGATTGGGGCGGCCGCGCTGGCGCACTATGGATTAAGCCCCTCTTTTTCGCACTCCTGGAGGGTCTTGCTGGGCAGCAATATCATGGCCATTCTCATCCTGACAACATTTATTCTCACATGGTTTTCGCCATCCAACGGCTGGCGCGCGAGATTTAATTCGCGGAAAAAAATCGCGGAGGCGGTAGTGCTGTTCGCCGGTCTCAGTGCGAGTGTCTGGTATCTTTTTACCTGGGACAAGGGCGTGCTGTCTCCAAATAAATCCATCGCCATCCCTTTTTTGCTGTGGGCGGGCTTGCGGTTTGGCACACACGGCGCGACCGCGGCCTGTCTTTATCTCTCGTTCCTGCTGTCCTTTTTCGGCGCGCAAACATTTTCCCACCCGCCGGCGGGACTCATTTCCTCGGGCGCATACGTATTCGTGCTGCAAACGGTCCTGGCGACGGCGGTGCTGATCTCGCTAATCCCGGCCATCGTTTTGGGCGAACGCGACCGGACGATGGCGAGGCTGCGTGAAAGCGAGGAACGTTATCGCACGCTCACGGACGCGGCTTTTGAAGGCATCGTCATTACGGAGAACGGACAAATTCTGGACTTGAACGAGCCGGCGCTGAAGATGTTTGGTTACGAACGGGGTGAATTAATTGGACGGGAAGTCATTGGCCTGGTGGCGCCGGAATCGCGCCCCATCGCCACGGAATGCATTCGAACGGGCCGCGAAGAAATCCACGAACTGCAATTGCTGCGCAAAGATGGCGGCTCTTTTATCGCCGAAACGCAGTCCAGGATGGTGCCTGTCGGCGGCCGGTTGGTGCGGATGACGGCGTTGCGGGACGTCACCGCGCGCAAGCAGGTGGAACAGGCCTTGCGCGAGTCGGAACAGAAATTTTCCAAGGCCTTTCGCACCAGCCCGGACGTGATGTCCATCACCGATTTGGAAACCGGCCATTATATCGAGGTCAACGATGCCCATGAAAAGGCCTTTGGCTTCAAACGTGAGGATGTGGTTGGCCGCTCCCCGCTGGAACTGGGAATTTTTGTGAATCCCGACGCCCGCGGGGAGATGGTGCAGGAACTTAAACGAACCGGCTATCTCCGCAACCGGGAAATCCAGACCGTGACGCGTGATGGGCGGATCCTGACGATGCTGCACAGCGCGGAATTGGTGGAACTCGGCGGCCGGACCTGCGTGCTGCGGGTTTCGCATGATATTACGGACCGCAAAATTGCCGAGGAGGCATTGCGCGAGAGCGAGCAGCGTTTCCGGAGCTATTTTGAACTGGCCTCCGTCGGCTTTGCCATCACTTCGCGTGATATGCACCTGCTGGCCGTCAACCGGGAGTATTGCCGCATCCTCGGTTATTCCTGGGAGGAGCTGAGTCAAAAAACCTGGGCGGAATTGACCTACCCGGATGATTTGCAGGCGAATAAGATTCTCTTTGAGGAAACGATGGCTGGAAAGACCGACGCTTATACGCTCAATAAACGCATGATTCGCAAGGACGGGCGGGTCATCCATACCACGATTTCGGCCCGGTGTGTCCGGCGACCCGATGGCGCGCCGGATTATTTTGTCAGCCTGCTGCTCGACATCACGGAACGGGAACAGGCCATTGAGCGGGAGGTAAAGGGACGCGCCGAATACACGCTCCAACTCATCGCGTCGCAGGAGGCGGAGCGCGAGCGCATCGCCGGCGAATTGCATGACAGCCTCGGCCAGAGCCTCTCCATCATCAAAAACCATGTGCAATTGCTTTTGCTCCAAAAGAGGATGGCCACCGCCGCGCGCAAAGAGATCGAAACCATCAGCGAGACGACGGCCACGGCCATCGCCGACATGCGCCGGATTTCCCAGGACTTACACCCCTATCAATTGGATCATCTGGGCCTGACCGGCGCGCTCAATGCGCTGGTGGAGAACGTAGCCGGCGCCAGCGTCATCGCCTTCCAAAAGAGATTTGACCCGGTGGACGATGTCTTTCCGCGCGACGCGGCGGCGAGCCTCTACCGCATCGTCCAGGAAGGCTTGAATAATATCCTGAAGTATTCCGGCGCGAAAAATGCCGCGATCGCGCTTGAACGCGATGTGCATGAAATCAAACTGATTATTGAAGATGATGGCCGTGGTTTCGACCCGGCACAGGCCAGTAAAGGCATGGGACTAAAGAACATCGCCGAACGTACGCGCATCCTGGGCGGGCGGCTGAAGCTCGATGCCGCGCCCGGCCGGGGCGCGCGCATCGAAATAACGATTCCCATTTCCGCCGGATGAGAGTAAAACAGGAGTGGAATCCGTGCGACCCGCGGGTCCCGCATTTTCAGATGGAGCAACGCACCAAAGTTTTGATCGTGGACGACCATCCGCTCTTTCGGGGCGGATTGCGCCAGGTCATTGTCGGCGATGGGCGCTTCGAACTGGTGGGCGAGACCGGCGATGGTGAAGACGCGTTGCTTTTGATCCAGCAAAAAAAACCGGACGTGGCCATTCTCGACGTGAAGCTGCCCGGCTTGAGCGGGCTGGAAATCGCGCGCAAGCTCCATGACAAACGGTCGCGCACGCGCGTCATCATGCTCACGATGCACAAGGAGGAGGAGTTGTTCAATCGCGCGCTGGATAGCGGCGCGATGGGTTTTGTGCTCAAGGAAAATGCCGTGGAGGAAATCGTGAAGGCCATCGTCGCGGTCGCCGAAGGCGAGCATTACTTAAGCTCCACTATTTCCGGCTACCTGGTCCGCCGCCGCAATCGCGCGGAATCGCTGGCGAAGGAAAAGCCCGGCCTCGATGATCTGACCAAAGCCGAGCTGCGCGTCCTGAAACTGATTTCGCAGAAGAAAACGAGCCGCGAAATTGGCGCGGAACTTTTCATCAGTCCCCGCACCGTGGAAGCGCACCGCGCCAACATTTGCGCCAAGCTCGCCCTGCGCGGCAGCCACAGTCTGTTGCAATTCGCCCTGGAAAACCGTTCTTCCCTCTGACGTCCTTTCCGCCGCCTAAGTAATTCCACCTAGAAAAATAGCGATAGTTGCGGATGCCAAATTATGTGGTCGCAACAATTTCGCGCCGCCACCGCTTCAGGCAAATTGGTCTGCTTGTATGAATACCAGATTGATGATTGTGGATGACCAGGACAGCGCGCGCGAATTGATCCGCGGATTTTTGACGATGTCCGGCATCACGTTCCACGAGTGCGCCTCCGGCAGCGACGCGGTGGCCAGTGCCAGCGAGTTCAAGCCGCATTGGGTCACGGTGGATGTCAAAATGCCCGGCATGGACGGTTTTGAAACGGCCAAAGCCATCAAGGTAAGTCCAGCCTAGTCCAGCCGTTTTGGAGAAAAAAAATTATTTTTTCCCAGTTCAGTTCTCGTTCAAGGAGTTCAACGATTTCGGCGTTATCGTTAATGTTGAACTTTAAGTTGTTGATAATAAACGATGTAGCACTTGTTGTACTCTATATGAGATTATGTCACATACGCTTCCTCTTTGCCCCTTGGAATATTAAATTACAAACGGCACTATCGCTTTCACCTGTTTGCAATAATCCGAATATTCTGGAAAATGCCGGAGCATGACGGCTTCCTCCTGCTTGAGCTTGATCCAAAGGCCAACAAAGACAACCAGCAGCCCGAGCCAGAAGTGCAGCCGTCCGAATTGGATCCCTTGCGCCGAGCACATGACCAAAATACCGGTATAAATGGGATGCCGCACAAAGCGGTAAGGCCCCGTCTTCACCAATTGATGGCCTTCCTTGAACTGGACGTTGCTGCTCCAGTTGCCGCCCAGCGTCAGGCGCGCCCAGACGGCTATGCCAAGTCCGGCCACGCACACGAATGCCCCGGCCCATCGCGTCGCCTCCGATTCCGGCGTTATCGAGAGATTCATCGGATAATGCCAGCCGAAGGTGCCGATCATTATACCCCCGACAATGAAGGGAATCCGATATGCCAGAGAGGAGATAAAGCTTTTGCGTTCCGCCGTTGCCTTCACCTTAAAGGCGCTGACGAGCCAGAAGACGGCAAAAATCAGCCAGCAATTAATGATGATGAGGGCGTAACCGGGCTGATTCATTCCGCACGATATTCGCAACTTGGGCGGACGAACTCAAGCCGGAGAGAGCGGCCTCGCGTTCAATGACTAT
>Ga0206868_10115_pt1 | contig 23675 bp, 19 predicted proteins | sample Alteio_BWOrgCont_38_FD_152901 | JGI IMG/M metagenome (GOLD analysis project Ga0206868, IMG submission 152901) | Enriched cells from forest soil in Barre Woods Harvard Forest LTER site, Petersham, Massachusetts, United States -... | ecosystem: Environmental > Terrestrial > Soil > Temperate forest >... | reverse complement strand
CGCTGACGCTACCAAGGAGGCGCTCCAAGATGCCAAGCGACTTCTGGTACAGGCCGATAAGGCTATGCAGAAGAGCGGTGATCGGCTCGCAGAAGCGATGAATGATGTAGCTGGATATTCCACCGAAGTTGTCAAAGTGCTGGGTAAAACCGCTGAAGCACTCCAGAAGGTGCTCATCGAAAACGTAGGACCGGCTTCCGGTGAACTGAAAGCAGCAGCAGACAAGATTCATGCCTCTGTGAGCACCGTTGATAAAACTGCAGCAGAGACCAAATCCGCAGTTACCAACCTTGCGACCACGGTTTCCCAACTCAACACATCGCTTGATGCCATTGGAAGCATGAAGACGGAACTGGCAAACCTTCAAGGTGAGCTTCTGCGAAGTAGCCAGGCCATTTCTGGCGCCATGGCCGCCACAGCTAAGCTGCCGAACCGGGACGACAATGCGACGCTAGCCCAGCGGCTCCAAGATGTGTCCGTTGGGCTTGACACTACAATTAAGGCTCTTTCCAAACTAGAGGTGTCCCTCCGGCAAGCTGGGCAATTCAGGGGCCAATAATGGCCAGGACACGCCGCCGCTCTGCCTCGGAAGATGGCAACCCCTACATAGTATTCGCAGATGTGTGTGTCAGCCTAGTGTTGATTTTGGTGGTGCTACTTGCAATGGGTCAACTCGGCAGGGCAGACGACCGATATTTGCGAGCACAGTCAGATTTCGAACGTGCTGTGATGGCAATGCCTGCGAGCATTCGACCGGCTAAAGTGGATCGCGATGACCCTCCAGGTGCCCAACGGTGGACTTACTTGGATCGAGCGCTCTTCAATCCTGACAACACGCTAACGGCCAGCGGACAGCAATGCCTTACTGCTCTGGCAGGAGTGTTGCGAGATCATAAGGGATGGGAGCGGATTCGGATTGAAGGTCACGCCTTGCCTTCGCGACGTGGTGAGCCCGACAACTGGGCATCCTCGGCGGCAGTAGCAGCCCTGACCGCCCAACTCTTCCAAGAAAAGGCCAGTTTAGAACCATGGAGGCTGGCCGTTGCAGGACGTGGTGGCCAAACCCCCTACTGTAAGGTCTACCTGGATGGCTACGCTACTCCGCAGGGGCAGGCGCTTGCTCGGCACTTGCATGCAGAAGGAGTGCAGTTCTCCGACGGAAAAGCGAAGGCAGTTGCAAAGGTCAGTGTGGCGATCAACCTTGGCGAACAAGAATCGGCCCCGCAAGACTTACCCAAGATGTATCGCCGAAATCTCCGAGTAGAAGTCGTCGTCGAGTTCCTGTCCACCAGCAACGGTGAATAAACGCGTCGAGTGCTACCAGCCATTGAGGGAGCGAATCTCGCCGTAAGCCACATTCACCTCCTTCATGCGCTCCTCGGCAATTTCCACAAGGTCTCGGGGAAGGTTTGACAAAAGATCGGGGTGATATTTTCGAGCCAAGGCGCGATAGACAGCAGCCGCTTCATCCTTGCCACACCCGAACTTGAGTCCCAGAACGGCGTAGCACTTCGGATGCGCCGAGGTGGTACTCGATGGAGGCAACTTGGGGCCAGGAGCAGACTGTGTATGTGCACTCGAACCTCCCCACCCAGTGGCGTTCCCAGGAACATACTGCTGTCCTCCTTGAGGATAGCCGGTATGGGTGGTCGATTGAAATCTAGCTTGGTTCGAGCCATTGCCAGATGCATGCGGCTGGGCTGATCTAACCGAGAAACCCGCTATTGCTTGTGCCGCCGCAATTGAGCTTACTTGCATGTGGATGTTTAGTCCGCTTATGGAGGACAGGACTAGCTTCGCATACTGCATAATCGGCAGCTCACGGTTGTTGGCAAAGCGTCGATCAGGGGTTCCATTCTTGTTTACGTATTGGTAGGTGGTTCCCACCCGAAGTGCATCGTGCGGCACAACCTCTGACTCAATGAACTGCTCGGTAAAGCACGAGATATTCAAACGGTCGTACTCCACAGCGCCGTAAGTCTTTCCTTGCAAGACGAGGACGCGGTCCGGCAGGAAACAGAGCTTTTGATCTCCTAAATCCAAGCACCACGAGTTAATGTTTGTGGAGATATACGGCGGCGCTGTTTGCGTAAGATTCGCACGACGCCGGCTGACGAGCGTTTGGGCGCCAGCATTTCGACGTTGATCGTTGGTGGTCACATTGGCTGCCACTCGCCAGAGCGAGCTGGAACTGGCGAGGCGAGCGAGTCTAGCAGTGAGGTCATTCCACTGTGCCTCCGCTGCAGGTTCGAGTTCGTAAAGGAGCGAATAAGTCCGCGCTTTGCGGTCAGCGTCGGCCACAAACAGGAGTGGCAATATCCAAAGTGCACCTGCGATGTATAACATTACGGGGACAGCGATGGCTGCAATTATCGTTGAAATTATTGCAAACGGTAGGAGGATGCGTAGCGCTCCCGGGAGTGCGATGGCCTCATTGATCGCGGAAATAAGCTGCTCCGAGCGTTGGTCAACAAGTCGGGTCGCGTCTGCGGTTGGAACAGCACCTACGAGCGGTTGCAGCGGTGTCTGCTGCTGCCAGGTAGGACCCGCCCCTGGTGGTGAGTGCGCAGGGTGTCCCGTAGAGCCTCCATACGGGCCGCCAATCTTTTTGCGGTAATAGACTCCCCCCGTGCCCATGTTGACAAAGGTTCCGCGTCGGTTTGTCGACACGCGGAACCCCTTTACGCCGGTCGAGAATCCGACCCCGCTCTTTGAGAGGTTAACCCGGAAGGGACTACTTCCGAAAGATTTTCTAAAACCCCATCCCACAGCCCTATTGTAGTCAAAGGCTTGCAATCTCGGATATGGCTTGCACCAACTCATATAGGGCGTTTGTCTTTGGGGAGTCCAAGGTTCCCGACGACAAGCTTAGGCAATGTAGACTGTCGTTTCTAGTATTTGCTTCGGCGGCTGAACTTGGATTTCCAGTAGTTGGTTTCGAGGGCTTCTGTTGTCCAGCCCAGTTCTCTGGACGGTTGGGAGTACAGATCCTCGTATTCCGGTTCGGTGGGATCGAGACCATCAGTCAAGCTGTCGATCATCGACGGCGTCGGGTCCAGCGTGTAGGCGACATTTTCTGCCCACTGTATCCAATCTGAGACGACACCGTCTGGGGGCTCCCCCGCTTTGGACTTGATAGACTCGACCAATTGGCGGATCTCAAGGCTTTTAGCGTGATTGACAGCCAAGCGCGCAAGTTTCTTTCGTCTTCCGAGCTCTTTTCGTCGCCGCTCTTCCGCAGCAGCTCTTACTTTCGCTTCCTCGGCTTCTCTTAGACGCCGCTTTTCGGCTTCAACTGCCTCTTCGGCTCTTTGTGTCAGAAGATTCTGCATCTCTTCGACCATTTGGTCGAGTCTGTCTTCCAGGGGTTGAAGGGTTGAGTCTTTCCACTGTAGTGTGTACTTGTCAGAGTACCGATGGTCTGCACGGAAGAGAAGAATGCCCGTGGCCGCCCGGTTGCTGCTTGTCACTTGGGAGTAGTCATATTGAACTCCTCGGCGGTTCCGAAGAGCTTGCTCCCTCTGATCCAGTTCTTCTTTGGATGGTTCGTATTTCGTGACCATCTCCTTCAGCTCGATGGTGATCTTTTGTTTCCCGTCAGATACGAACGTCCCGCTGACGGCCGTCAATGTCATGCCTGCCACTTGCAGCTTTGAAAATAGCTCGTTCCAGAGCCACATCCCACGGTCCATACTGGCATCGGACAGCTTTGTCTGAAGAAGTCCATCGCTCCTGACTTCCCTTAGATCTTCCGAATTGAGAGAAGCCTTAGCGAGCGCCCTATGTGTCGCGGCGACGATCTGGACGGGTTTAGCTAATTCGTAATCCGATCGCGGCGGCGAGAATTTTCTTGCGGCCTCCTTCGACGTCGGCAGTTTCCTCGGCTTCCTGCGCTCGACGGTCCATGTCTTCGGGAGGGCGGTCCTTTTGACTGATTTGCCCGCCTCAAGCTTTGCCCAGTACCCCCTCGGCGGTGTTGGGACACCGAGGTTCTTGCATCGCTTCTTTAAGCCGACGTCGGAGATGCCTAGCTTTGGCGCAAGTGTCGCCATGGCCTCGCTCCAGACCAGTTCATACAGTTCTTCTCGCCCGATTTGGTTGAGTTCTTTCAATTGACAACCTTCGTGGCCCGAAGGCCCGATCGAGGTCATTTTAACGTAGCAGGGCAATGCCAAGTATCTGGCGCTCGGAATGATCACTGGAAAACTTTTCCAGAGCCTGAATGGAATCTTGCTCTTACCTAATCACGGTTCAGACTATTGACACCTCGGGAGCAGCGGCACTGCCAAGTAGAGTTGGACGAATCGGCCGGAGTGTAGCCCGTCATCAGCAAGCACTGCCACCAGACGGCGCGAATCCACAAGTTGATCTCGGAAATCCAGGATTCATGTGTGTCGGAATATCGGCGCCCGTATCAAACAAGCGAGAGAGCCCAAGAAAGGATTTTCCGGGCTCATTGGTGCTCATTAGGCTTTGATGTCTTCGGCGGCGATCAGCGAAGAGATGTCGATGGTGAGACAAGCGCCGTCAGTGGCGACTTCTGCGGCTTCGACGGCTTTGTCGAAGCCTTCGCGGCAGCCTTCGGCGAGGAGGGTGAGGATCTCGTCCTGTGGCAAAGTTTTGCCGCAGGTAGCGAGGAGCCAGAGGCGCTCGGTTTCGGTCTCGGGACCGATGAGCGTCGTGAACCACGAGAACTTGGCGAGGGTGACGAGGCTGCTGGCTTGGGCCAGGGCGGAGATCGAGCTGGGAACGAGCAGAATGGCGCCTTCGTCGGCGTATGCCGTCAAATCGGCGGCGCCGACCGCCTTTCGGAGCGACCTGACCTCCAGATTCTGCCACGTCGGCGTGAGCACGATCGCCTTGAAGCGGGGGTTCGGGTTGTCTTTCGCGAGCTCGGCCAGATACTCCTTATAATGCCGGTCGACCTTGCCGTCGCGGTCGAGGTCTTCGACGATCGCGGCGTACCGCTCTGGGTTTTGCTTCGACGCCGTCGACATGACGCAGATCTTGCGGAGCGTCGGGCGGCTGATACCGACATGCCTAGCGAGGATGTCGTCGACGCGACCCTTTGCTTCAGCCTCCGCCAACTTGCGGCCCAAGCCGCGTCGGCGCCAGGCTTCGTCGGTCATTTTTCCGCGCAGCATTTCGGTCACGGCGTACTTCTCGGTTGCCAGCAACGGCTTTCGAGATCGATCCTCCTCGATGGAGGCCAAAACGGGATCCTCGATATCGAGGACGCGGGCGAGGATCTGTTCGCGGCCGAGATGCCGATGGGCCGCCAGGCGGCGGATTCCCGAGATCAACTGGAGATCCGTGTTGACGAGGATCGGCTGGAGGAGACCAACTTCCTTGATGGAGTCGGCCATTCCACCGATGTCTCCGAGGTCGCGGCGAAAGCGATCGCCGATCTTGATGTCGGCAACGACGATCATGCGGAATTCGCCGATCGGCAACTCGACGGACGAGGCTTCTTCGGCGATTGCTGCATTCGGCAAGACGCTGACGACGCTCTTGCGGATGGCGGACAGGGCGTGGGCCGCGGGATCCGCGGCCGGAGTGACGATGGCTTCCTGCTTGGAAGCGTTTTGCTTTTGAAGGTTTCCCATCACGATTGGGTCATGCCGCGAAGCTTCGCAAAAACCCCAATCCAATTTTCAAAACACGTAATAACACCTGATGCCTGCTTCTCGTTGCACCTAATCTGACTTCAGACTTGTGGGAGTAGCTGTTCGCTCGCCAGCCGATCTGACGCCTTGCCCAATGATCTGCGCCTTCCGGCGATGAACTTGTCGTGGTTTGGAATCCAAGACAGATCGCCTAAAGATACCGTCGGCGAAATTCGGCGGCGATTGTCCGCCTCACTATATATGGATAGGTCTCTATCGATAATCGGGGCCGTCATATAGTTTCCACTCCGAGTGAGCACGGTTACGCCTTGGCTGCTCACCGCGATGAACCTCACTGCTCGGCGCAGCGCCTCGCGAAGACGATCCGAACATACCGATTCAAGCGACATTGAAACGATGTCGATCGGCTCCTCGATCTGCCGAATACGGTCCTTTATCCCGTTAACCTCCCGCTCCAGTCGTTGCCGATCGGCTCTCAACTGCATCGCGACGGCAGCGAACTGATCGGCATCCATCGCGCCAACCAAGGCGGTGAGTTTGTCGGTTTCGGTTTTTCGGGCTTCCGCCAGATTTCTCTCGGCAATCTGGAGGTCCTTACGGATGGACTTGGTGCCAGATTCGGCGCGCATGGCATCAAGCTCTTCTACAAGCTGGGGCGCGAGTTGGTGTCGCACCCAACGCTCAAGTTCCTCAACCGCCAACGACGCATAGCCGTCTTCGGTACACGTCTTGCGGCGTCCAGCACGATGAGAGCAGTAGTATCGCTCAAAGCGATCGCCGTTGACGTAGGTCTTAACGTTGACGTGCATCGTCATCCCGCAACAGGCACAAATGGCGAGCCCGGAACAGAGACGAACGGTGCGATCGTTTGCAAGGCCGGGGCGCTCTGTTTGTTCCAACCGATGTTGAACCGCATCGAACAGCTCGACAGGCACGGCGGTTCTCTTAGGTTCGCCGTCTTTGGATACCGACAGCTTGTCCCAATAATCGTGTTCGCCTCCGCCATGGCGCCACTTGGCGACAAACATAGGATTCGAGATAACAGCGCGAACTTGGAAGTAGGTCACTTTCTTCGAATCTCGCGCTGTATGCCCTCTAGCTCCAACGGAAAGAGGAATGTCCAGATCCATCAGCCGATTGGCGATCTGGTTAAGATTCAACGGAGCGCCGGTGCCGTCGCCGTATACGAACCACCGCATCATCATCTCGGCGACGGCGATCTCGTGCCATTGGGGGATTGCTTCTTGAGTGTCTCGACCAGCCGATCGCCAACCGTAGGCGCTCGGATCCCTTGTGAAAAGCCCGACTTCGGCGCGAAACTCTTTATCTTGGATTGCATCCTCGCTTGCGCGATCGCGTTGCCGTCGATTCGCGGCGGCTTCGACGGTTAGATTGTATAAGCCGTCCGCGGTCGTTACATCGATCTCGCGAAGGCCACACCATAGTCGAACCTGGTTTCGCTGGAAGTAGGGCACGAGTGCCAAAGCAACCTCGGTGTCTCGTACGATGCGATCGCTGCGCCACGTCCAGCAGCCGCCAAGAACGCCGTCATCCATATCGGCGATCATCGCCGACAATTTCGGCCGACATGGACCGCCTCTTTCTGACTGACAGAACCACCATGAGCCCTTGACCCCGTCGTTCTCGCGGTAGATCCTTATCCGCTCGGGCGGATACCCTAACGCCGCCGCAAAACGTCGTCCTTGCAGTTCTTGGTCGTCGGAAGATCGAGACTTGCCAGAGTCGTCTTCGTCGGATCTGCGGACGTATATTCCGATACATCTGTGATCGGCCACATTGGCCCTCATTTTCATCGTAGACATTGCTGCTCTCTATTGTAGGTCTACAACATCTAGCCACAGTGTCTGCCCGATTTGAACCTGGATTGACCTTCTGCGGCGCCCGTGCGGACCCCTCCAGAGGTCGTTTTCGGCGTTTGAACGACCTGAACCTAGCCCGTTTTGACCATTCGGGTCGCCCGTCCCCCGGAAAGTCTTGGAAGGTCGGGGATCCTACGCGGGAGTGTCACCAAAGTCGCGAGTCCGATGCTTCGAGCTCATCCTTTTGGCGTAGTGCAGTGCTGCAGCCGTCACCGCAGGCCCGAAATAGACATTGACCTTGGGTCAACTTTTTCCTAAGGCAGGAAGAGCATCGCAGTATTGAACGAATAGGTCCAGCGGCTTTTTGCCCATCGCAACGGCCAAATCGACGACATCGACAACCGCCAGGCCCTGGACGCCGCTTTCAACCCTTCCAATGTAATTTGGAGCGTGACCGAGTTTTTTGCTGAGTTCGCGCTGGCTGAGGCCCACCGAGGCTCGCCACATTTGTAACATCTCGCGAAGGACGTCGTGTTCAAGGCGATCTATTTTGGCGGGCATGCCATACGTCTATTGCGTGGGGCGATACAGATTATGTATCATCCTGTGATTGAGGCATAGTCCAGCCTCAAACCATGAAGGGGGACGGGTAGCGGCGCGGTGGGGGCGACCGTCACGGAGTCGAGTAAGCCAGCCCTCCCTCCCCCAAGGCACACCACCATGACAGACAACCTCCGCCAGTATTTGGCCGACCACAAAGCGGCTATCGACAAAGCTGTTTCCGGCATCGTGAAAAGCATCCAATGCGACGAGGACACTGAACGCGATCGGAGGCTCTATGCACGTAACGCTTTCTTGGCGCTCAAGCAGGCTCTCGAAGAAGTTCTGGAAAAGGGGCCAGACGGCGGGCGCTCAAGTGCGGTGGTGGGACAAATCGGCATAACCGTGCACCGACCCCGCCAGGGCGAAGAGCTTTTCGATTGGATCCAATTCAACGTGGGGTATTTGGGCGGAGGTGGCGTCATTCCGAGGCCATGCGACTGGCCGAAGTCGGCTATGGAGTTGCCTGCCGCCGCCGCCGACGTCATGGACAAGCTGTTTCGGGTTCCACCATCTGAACCGCAATACGTGATCGTCGATTCGGAGGGCAAGCTCGATGTCGGAAGGCGACTTGACGGTCGGCAATATCTGTTCGAGCAGTTACCGGGCGGCGAGCTTTGGCTACGCCCGATTGACGGAATGGATGAGGACGGTAAGCAAAGCTAAGGTGTTCGACATTCTCGCTGTGATCAGCGTGACGGACCCGAATTGTGGTGGGGCATGGCCCATCAAGGAGGGTCTGCCGGTCCCCAAGAGTTTTTTTAAAAAAGGGATATGCACTTCACTCAACACAGCTAACGAGGAAGGTTGAATCGTAGCACCGAAATGACAGACATGTCGCCGTCTGGGAAAAAACTGGTTCGACTCGCCACTGCTTACGAGATTGTTGGAAATGATCTTGATAGACGGGGCTTGAGCAAAATAGCCGACCACCTCGACAGGGTGTTGAAACATTCGCTAGTCGGCAGCCAGCCGCTCCGTGGAGTGCTGATGATGGACTACCTGAGGATTGGAATCCGATAGTTGGTATGCCTCTCTACGGGGATGACGACGACATGCCAGACGATTCGAGCCCGATAGATGTTTCGCTTTTCGGTGCTGATGGCGATGAGGGGCGAAGATACGATGAAGCTCAAGCAGCGTTTAACCTGTGGCTAAGTCAGCAAGGGTTGGTTTCTGACCCCCACAACTGGCACCGTTTCTTAAGAGAGCATCCTGAATTTAGGTAGTGGGTCAGTTTGAGAATAGCGCAACAATCTCTCCGATACTCGCTTATGGGTTCAAAATCGCGTAACATAAGGTCATGAACAAGAGCATCAGCCGTTGGTTGCTGGACCATCCTGCCGTCTATGCTCTCTATCTCCCGATCATAATGGTGATCGTTCGCATGTCCGATTGGTATATGTATCGCAGCGATCCAGGCGACAAGCCAACACCGTTCTTTTACGGCTCACTGCCCTTTTTATGGCTCTTTGCGTATTTGCTCATCCGCTTTCGTGTAGGGCGTCGGTCGAGCCATTGATTCAAACGGACCCGCTACCTGAATTTAACGGATGATGTGGCTCCTACTGTCACCGACGGCAAGCTTTGCACGCTGAACGAGTTGAGTGGTCCGTCCAACGATCCCGTCGTACGTCCAGAAGCCATCTCGCACGGCCCCTTCCATCAATCGTTGAAACAGATGAGTCCGTGAACCACTCGTGCGTCGATTGAATCGAAATTCGTACTCGCTCAAGTAACTCTGGAGATGCTTGCGGGAGATCGCACCCTGGTGAGTGCCCATTAACCAGCGTTTGAGCAGAGAGAACACCCTGTGGACTCCAGGAAGGGCGACGTGAGCCTGGTCTTCGCCGCCATCGATGACGTCGCGAAAATGTGCGTAGCCGTGTCTCTCAAGATCGCCGTATCCGCTCCAGCCGTCGGTGTGAACTGTAGATTCCAATTCGAGTTTGCCCAGGACAAAGTCGGTGAGCTTCTTCTTCGAGCAGTCGGCGATGACGGCCAACCGAACTCTGCCGAGCGCCGAACCATTCTTCTCGACAGCACAAGCGACGACTGTCTTACCAGCGGCTCCACGTCCGCGCTTTCCTTCCTTCGGGCCGCCGATCCAAGTCTCGTCGACTTCAACAAAACCCGATAATGGAGTTCGGTTCGGATCCACCATGCAGCGGCGCAATTTGTGAAGCCACGTCCAAGCAGTCCTGTACGACCCGAGCCCCACCTGCCATTGAAGTTCCATCGCCGACACGCCCTGCTTACTGGTTGCGACGAAATATAGCGCCAAGAACCACTTCACCAGACCTTTCCGAGTCCCGTGGAACGCCGTTCCCGAAGTGATCGAATGATGATGGCGACAACCGTAGCAGACATAGATCGGGCGAGTTGGGAGCAAGTGAGCTTCCGTGCAACCGCACACGGAACATTTGAACCCAGTGGGCCATTTCTGCTGGAACAGATATTCGGCGCAGGCTTCCTCCGTTCCGAACCTGGCTTGAAAGTCAGGAAGATTCTTCGGGAAGTCTCGCTCGATCATAGTAGACTTCAGTCTACCTTATTTCGGTCTTACTAAGCAATAGCCAGGCTCCATGTTGAGCGAAGTGCATATCCCTTTTTTAAAAATTCTTTGGCTGCTCCTCACCCCAAGGCATTTCTGACGGGAACAGGTCCTCATTGTGAGGGATCGGTCCACGACAGCTACGGCACCCAGCAGCAGTACGAGGGGTACGGAAAACTTTTCCGCACCTTTCGTGCAGTTCATACCTGCGATGCCGCTGCGCTCGTTTCATGCGTGCCTTCCTGTGGAAGGTCGCATCGAATACGAAACGCTTGAGCAACTTGCCCGCGAGGGCAAGCTCGCAGGCGTTTACAAGCAGGGACGTACCTGGTGGATCAACCTCCTCGCCCACGCGCAGTTGGGCATGGGAACGACAAAAAATGATCAAGACGAAGAAGAAGACGGCGCCAACGCCGCAACGACGACAGAAGGGCGGCGGCAGCATAGTCGTCCGCGGAAGCAAGTATTACGCCCGACTCCGAACGAAGGATCTGGGCGAAAGGTTCAGCGCTCCATGCGCGTCCCGGGAGGCAGCCGAGGCAGCGTTAAAGCGGCTGATCGGCGGTGATGTCGATCCACGAAACACTCCACTGTTCAAGGATTACTTCGGAGCCTTGATTCGAGAAGCCGATGATGAACCCGAAGCTGGCCAGCCGTCGCTGCCCGACGTCTACTACACCGATGTTCGTGGAAGATTGGCTAATCGTTACAAGTCGAGTACCTGGACGATTTATGAGACGGTGCTAAGAGTGTGGATCGCGGATACACGCATCGCGACAACCCGCGTTGGCGAACTCAAGAAGAAAGCGATCCAAACCTTGATCGACAAAATCCGCCAAGAAAAGGAATGGGGCACCACCAGACGATACGGTAGCTGCATCCACACGGTGCTTGAGGAAGCAATCGCCGACGACCTCATCAAAGAGAATCCAGCGGCGGAACTCAACTACGGAAAGAGGGGACGGAAGAAGGCGTACGTCCTTTCAAAGAAGCAATCGCTCGACCTGCCTGAGGAACTTTACGCCTATAGTCCAAGACTGTCCGCCATGATCGTCGTCGAACTCGATGGTGGCCTCCGGCCGGGCGAAGTTTGTGCCCTTTCTGCCGAGGATCTCGACATGCCCGAGGAAGGTTCCTGGGCAATCTGGGTTCGCCGCGCCATCAACCGAAAAGGCGAAGTGATCTCCGTCAAAGACGACGAAGCACGATTGGTATATCTGACCGACGACGCCTTGGAAGCCATCGCCCAGAACATCAAAGGTCGCCGCAAAGGCCACATCTTCCAAACGGACACAGGAAAACCCCTGCGCCCCGACTACCTCGGCACCCAACTCCGCAGATTCCGCAAGCACCTCCAGCGCAAGCTAGAAAAGGCCGCCGAAGGCTCCGATCAACCGATCGCGGCCGTCCCGCCCTTCACCCACCGCGGCTTCCGCCGCACCTTCGCCACCCGCGGCGTCCGATCCGGCGACGTTAAAGGAACACAGCACCTGCTTGGTCACGCGACGGCCGAAATGACGACCGGCATTTACGCCGAACCTGAGGACGAGTCGATGAGAAAGACCGTGGAAGCGATCCAGGCCAGTGTCGGTTACCGAGGTTTGTTTAAGGCTACGTCTGGTTGAAGAACCTGGCCGAACTATCCTTGCGATCTCGGCTTAAAGGAGCTAACCGCCGTGTTGGGCTGTCCAGTACAATAATGACTTGAGCCAGGATCGACGAAGATTGGGTAAAGAGGGCAGTATTCTTTGTGAGCGGAGTCTTTTGACCCAGCTTCAGGGCTACGCCGAGGCTGATCCTACCTTTTGGAGCTTCCGGGAACACACCGCAAAGCAAAATGCGACAGCGTACTTTCAATACCCGGCAATGATGGTGCCGCAGATGCAGGGGAAGATCTTGGCCGCTTTGCTCGCAGCCAGCCCTGCTGATTTAGACCTCTTTGATCCGTTTGTCGGAAGTGGAACTACGCTAGTTGAAGGCATGAAGCTTGGATTTAGGTTCGAGGGACACGACATCAATCCCTTGGCTATCCTGCTTTGTAGAGTAAAAATTGGGCCATACGATGCACAAGTAATCAGGGATGCTTCTGATAGAGTAATAAAACGTATCGATGAGGACAAGAAGGAATCGTACGAAATAGACTACGGCAATCGCGAGAAGTGGTATTCGCGAGAAGCGTTAATTCAGCTCTCGCGCTTTCGACGTGCTGTCATGGCGGAGAAAGAACTATGGGTTCGTCGATTTCTCTGGGTATGCATGGCAGAGGCAGCCAGGTTGGCGAGTAACACTCGTACCACGACTTACAAGCTCCATATCAGACCGGGAAACGAGATTTCGTCTCGGGAAAGCCTTGTGCTCGGGATTATTCGCGCTTGCCTCCAGCGAAATGTGATGCTCTATGTGGCCAATGTGGAAGGCCTATCCAAACTTGGTTGTTTGAAAGGATCGACGTACAGGAAGCGCGCAGTGGTTTACGTGCGCGACTCTCGCTCTGCAGTTTTGCCTGCCAGTTGTAGGAAGAAAGTCGACGTCGTTGTCACCTCGCCGCCATACGGGGATAACAACACGACCGTCACTTACGGGCAGCATTCATTTCTCCCACTATTGTGGATCCCAGAAAGTGATATTGGTTGCGACGTCTACGCAAACTATCTGTGTACCACCCATGAGATTGACCGCCGCAGTCTTGGTGGTTCGTTGGTCGACTCTACGACTAAGATTGAAACAATTAGCGATCTTTCAAAATCGTTTAAAGACACTATCGCGAAGCTGCCGGAAAAGCCTCTCGACGCACGGAAACGTCTTAGTTCGTTTTACCATGATTTGAATGAGTCAATGTCCGTGACTGCTAACCGCTTAAAACGCGGAGGGTTTATGCTATGGACTGTTGGTAACCGTAGGGTGGGTGGTGTCCAAGTTCCAATGAATAAGATCGTTCCAGAGTTATTCGAGCATCATGGCGTCAAGCTTGTTCACGAATTAGGTCGAGAGATTTACACAAAGAGGATGGCGCTGCGTAACCGTGACGCCCAGACAATGACCCAGGAAACGCTTCTCGTGCTCCGGAAAGTTAAGTAAATGAGTGCCGGGCAAAGCAACAAAAAGACCTTCATCGCCGACGCGAGTCTGATTCTTCAGCTTGGCGAAACGTTGATCAGGGACGACATTCAAGCAATCATGGAGCTGGTCAAAAACAGCTATGACGCCGATGCGACTACCGTCCGCCTGATTATTGATACGGAAAGTGTTTATCCTGGCGCATCTGAACCTGGCTATATTGCGATCATTGACGATGGTCGCGGTATGGACGAGACCCAGATCACAAGGGGATGGCTGACTCTGTCCAATTCCTTGAAGCGAGAGATGAAGCGGTTAGGGCTGACGAGCGCGCGAGGCAGGACTCCTCTTGGTGATAAGGGCTTAGGACGACTTAGCGCCCAGCGGTTAGGTCGGCGCCTACTGATTGAAACCGTGCCTGAGACCGGGGATCGACGATACCGATTGAATATGGACTGGACAATGTTTCGAGAGTCCAAACCTCTTGAATCGGTCCCTCTAGAATATATCGACGAACCACGGGGAAACGGGCGAACTGGTACGACGCTTGTTGTAACTGATCTCCTGGACGTGGACCGGTGGCGCGAATTGCGTCCGGAACAGCTAAGAGTTCGTCTAGCTGAAATCGTGTCTCCATACGGGGATATTGCCAAGTTTCGAATCCGCTGTCGATTCAAAGGACGTCGGATTGACCCGAGCCAAGTCACCAAGAATGTCCGAAATGCTGCGCACCTTCGATACAAAATCGAATTTGACGGCGACGAGCTTAGAGCTGAAGGCTTCATTCGACCGGAATACATCGCCGCGAACCTGAAAGAAGATGATCTCCTTGTTTTTCGTGAAACGGTAGAAGTTGACGGAGGCAAACGATTCTTACGATTCTTGACGGAAAAGAAGGCAAAGTTGCTCTTCGATCTTCGAATGGCCGACAGTGGCCCCTGGATGTTCCAGACCTCATTTCGGAAGGCGTTTGCCGATGCCAAAGGTATTCGGCCAGGCGGCGAGGGCCAAGCGGTAAACCCAGGACCGTTTTCTGCTGAAGTGGATGCATTCAACCTCGGTAATGAGGGAGCAAAGAGCGCTACTCGAGAATTCGAAGTGTTTTCTCGTGTCTCAGAATTCAAAAAGTTCGTTGCGGAAATGAGCGGTGTTCGGGTTTACAGGGACGGGTTTGCCATTCGTGTTGATCCCGATTGGCTGCAGTTGGGAAAGCAATGGACCAAAGGGGGTTCTTGGTATTCGTTGAAGCCCTCAAATACGCTTGGGTATGTTGCAATTTCGGCCCGACACAATCCCTTACTTCAGGAAACTACTGACCGTGAGGGTTTTGTAGACAGCATTCCTTACCAGAACTTCTACCAGCTCCTGCAAGAGTTTTTGAAATACACAGCGGATTCTCAGGAGCAACTACGGAGGGGATGGAATCTATACAAGACTGCGGTCCAAGAAGAAGTAGCTGGTGTTCGCATTACGTCTCCGGCGGCTGTCGCCGAAACCGTGTCCCAGGGCTTGGAGGAAGTGCAAATGCTTAGCACGGCCATGTCAACAGCGGTTCGCGATCTCAAAACTGCCGTCGAAGTGGTTCAAAAACCCGAAGACGCCCCTGAATTGGCGCTATATGATTCGAAGAGCACTGCCATCGCCGACGCCGTTTCGGTTGCTGTGCGAAAACTTGAGGACTCGGTTGCTGCCCTCGGCTCATTGGAGGAGCGACGAGCTGGGTTACGGCTCCTCGCTGGTGAAGTAGAAGCGCTTCGGACGGCGCTGGCGGAAACGTACGAGCTCGTTAGTCTTGGCCTGACGGCTGAGAGCCTAAGCCACGAAATCAGCCAGATCGCTGACCGGCTCGCGCGCTTAACCTCTGAAGTCGAGGTTCATGTCGTTGAGAGCGGGCTCGCGGATGCAAAGGTTCGGACTTATATCGAGCAAGTGAAGGACGCATTGTCCGGGCTTGACAAGCAAATGAGCCATCTTGATCCCGCTTTGAAGTATGTCCGCGAGAAGAAGATAGATATTCAGGTTCCGTATTTCCTTCGAGAGGTTGAGGACTACTATGCAATACGGTTTGCAGGCGAGAGAATCACTTTGGCTCAGAGCGGTGACGAGGACTTTACCGTCCGAATCAACAAAGGAAAACTAATTCAAGTGATGGATAACCTGATCCTAAATAGCGAGTATTGGCTGCGAGGCGACCTGAAGGCGCATCGCATGGCAAACGGCGTCGTTACGCTCAGGGCAGAATCGCCATATATTCTAATCAGCGATAATGGTCGAGGCGTGGAGCCGGGATACGAACATAGCATCTTCGACATGTTCGTGACTACTAAGCCTCCAGGCGAGGGTCGTGGCCTGGGGCTGTATATTGTCTCGCAGCTTCTCGACGCTGACGGATGCTCGATTTCGCTACTGCCAGACCGAAATCAATATGGAAGAAGATATAGGTTCCGAATTGATCTGAGTGGAGCATTAACGGCCGAATGAAGCCCACTCTGCAGCAAAAGCAAAAGGCCGCACTCCAGGATCTTCTTAGGGCCGCAGGAATCACAAGGATCATCTGCGTCGACGACCGTCACGGTGTCGCCGTTCAGGTTGGGGATAAGGTGGGTTGGACTCTTGATCCAACCAATGCCGAGGCTGCTCAGTTTTTGCTGAAGGACTCCGGGCTTGTTTGGGGGAGTCCGGATTTCGCGGACGATCTCCGGGATCTCCTGACAGACAATCCCACCGACGCGATATCGGTCAAGCTTAAGGACCTCGTCGAGCAATCGCGCGGTGAAAATGATTTCAAGGCCCTGCGTGAGCTTGACGAACTGTTGCAGGGATTCGATTATCGTAAATTGTTACCTGACCAGTGGAACGAACAGAAACAAGCTCTAATTGTAGAAGCAGCCGATGGCGGCACAATGTTGATCTTCGATCAACAACTTGGTGATGCAGAAAGCCTTGTCGCCGCTGGAGCAGCCCTGATATTGGAGGCAATCCAGATTGCGGGTGATAATGCGGAAAGGATTATCTTCGCCCTCTTGTCGTACCGCATTCCTGAGGACTCGGAACAGGAATGGATGGAGGCTCAGGGCTTTGCCTTCGAGAACATTGCTGTAACGCCGATTTCCAAGTCAGCGATCATCAAGCCTGAGAATCTTGGCAGAAGGCTCAAGATTGCGTTGTTGAGGCCGGGGTGCCGTGACCTTCAGCGAATTGTTATAGGTGCGTTGAAAGAGGCTCACGATGAAGTTGAAAATGACTTTCGGCGGTTATATGAATTGGCGTTCGACCAGGTGGTACTTGCGGTGTCGGAAGGTGAAGGAGCATATGAGCCGGAAGTAGTTATACGTCTCTTTGAGGCCCTACTTCGTAACCGTGCTCGTCACAAGTTAAGAACAAGTGCGGAACTCGCTAAGACCCTCCCTAAGTTGAGGTCCCGAAGCCAGAAACTAAGAGAGGCTGACCTCCTTTGGCAAGATCCGCAGATATCGTTGACAACACGCCGCCTTCAACGCATGGAACGCTACGATGGTGGGGATTTCGTAAATCGCTGCATGCTGCCTATTGACATCGGCGACGTGTTTCAGGACAAGTCCAACCCTCCCCGGAAATTCATTCTGGTGGCGCCGCAATGTGACCTAATGGTCCGCTCTTCCGGTCGAAGGAAAGCTCAGGAAGCGACATTGCTTGAGATCGACAGTATTAAACCGTCAGAGACCGAGACCCTGGAGAGGATGAAGATTGAACTGAAGTTCTTCGATGCTGAGGCCGGTACATCGCTGTGGGTCGATCTTCGCCGCGCCTACGCTGTTCGGCTCTGGGTTCTTGATCTGTGCGCATTCAATTTGAATGGTGAATCAAAGATAAACATCTCAGCTCCAGTCCCGGATGGCCACACTTCTTCGTGGGCTAAGTGCTATCGGTATGTGAGGGATCATGAGGCTAAGAGCGTTCTTGCAGATCTGAAAGGGCTTAGGGCCGTGCACAGGCTCATCGAGAATCAGGAGTTCAATGCGCGAACACCTGCCGACAAAAAGGCAAAGGGGACCCTCAAGCGAATTGTAGACCGTGCTCAAAGTCAATATGCATGTGCGACGCATGCACGACTGTTCCCGGTCACTTTCCGAGGTTGCATCCTCAAATACGGTCTTAAGCGAGTCGACCGGCTTGCCTCCGAGTTCGCATACGATGTTTATCGAGCCTATTCGGACTATCAGATTCGCACCGTTGAAGAAGCAATCATGGGATCGTAAACGGAGCACCCATACAATAGGCTGAGCAATAGGGGAAAGGATAGGGGAAAGGATTGGGTGAACGCTTCTACCCTTGAACCTGAATGGGGGAAGGTTCAATTGAATCTGGTCGGGGCGACACGATTCGAACGTGCGACCTCTTCCACCCCATGGAAGCGCGCTACCAAACTGCGCCACGCCCCGACCTGATTTTTCGGCGGCAGCGGAAGCTGCGCCGGTGGGAGAAGACTGTTCGCTGATGATACCAGGCCAGACTGGCGTCTGGCCTGGAACAATCTAGCCGGTGGTGGCCGACGGCATCGGGAGGACCGGCACGCGGCCGCCGGCGTTGTAGTAGCGCCAGGCGGCGGCGGGCTTGGTTAGCTCTTGGCCTTCGACTTGCTTGTCGGCTCGGGAGGCGGCGGCGAGAGCCTGGCGGGCTTGGCGCGAATACGTGCCGGCTTGGGCTTCGATCGCGCGGGTCTTCAGCTCGTTCTGCTGCCGCTCCTCGTTTGTGGGGATCGTCTTCGAGTTCTGGCGCATCGTGTAGGCGACGGACGTCAGGACGTCGGCGCCGGCCGTGTAGGCGGCGCACAGCGCGACGTTGCCGGCGGCGTACTCGGGTTCAGCCGAGACGGCGGCTTGGCCCCACTTGATGGCTTCCTCCGGCTTGTTCTCGAAGCAGGCGACCAGGCAGAGGCCGGTGAGGGCCGAGGCCGAAGATGGGCGGGCGACGAGGGCGGCATTGAACATGGTGCGCGCATTCTCGTACAGGAAGGTCAGGTCGTCCTTCTCGTGCTTGCCGCGCATGCTGATCTGGAACGACTTGTTGCCCTGCTCGATGTAGGCGTCGTAGTTGGTCGGCTCGGTAAGAACCGACTGCTCGAAGAAGCGCCGCGCCTCGTCGTAGTTTTCCAGCTTATTGTTCAGGGCGCACAGGTAGTAGTTGACTTCCGTGCGTTGGCCCTGATCCTTGGCGAGCTCGCGTAGAATCTGCTCCAGCGTGTTGCGGGACTCCAGAGCTTTCGGAGAGTCCTTGCCACGAAGGTCGTCGTAATTCAAACTCAAAGAGTTCAGGTTCGCAACTCGCGTTCGGACGAACTTAAGAGCGATGTAGGCCTGCGCGGTGGTGACGATCGGGTTATCCGCGTCGGATAGGATCGCCTCCTTGATCGCGTCGTCGGATCCCTGAATGTTGCCTGCTTCGGCAAGCAAAACGGCGTTCGTCGCTTGGCTATAGACGTCCGGCGTGCCGTATCGCTTCAGCGTCTGAAGCGTCACGTAAGCGTCGGGGAAGCGGCCCTCGCGGATCTGGGCGAACGCCAGGCGGTTGGCGAGATCGACGCGCCGGTTGTCCCTTTCGAAAGCGGGCTTCAGCGTGGAGATCGCAAGCGTGTAGCGGCCGGCCCGAAGCGCGGCATCGACGTACGGGATGATGTTGGCGTCGGTCAGAGCGCCGACTGAATCGACGCGGGCGTCCAGCGCCTTCTTTCTGGCCTCGACGGCGCCCTTCAAAGCTTCGGCGATCGTCTTAAGCGTTTCCGTCTTGTCGCTGCCGCCTCGGTCGAAGGTCGTAAAGGCGCGCTTCAGATCGATGGTGGACAGAATGTCCAAAGCGCCCATATTGGCGGGATCGGCGGCAACCGCATCTTCGGCGAACTTCTGGGCCTTATCCATGATGTTCATCCGCAGATAGGCGCGGGCAACGATCAGGCGGGCCTGATTGAGCTTAGGATCGATCTTGAGCGCGATCCGCCCTTCGGAGATCGCCTTCGTCCACTGGCCATCCTGAAGCGCCTTGACTCCTTCCTGGACATGGAAGTCGCCGCCTTTGGACATGCCGTTATCGATCTTCACGCTGACGACGGCTTCGCCGGTTTCGCCCTCGGATGTGTACGCCTTGAACCGAAGCTTGACGGGCCCCTCGGTCTCGTTCAGGCTATCGAGCGTGAAGTGATAAGGCGTGCTGGTGGCTTTGTCACGAAGGTCGTCGTTAACGTAGAACTCCACCTGAGTAACCAGATTCTGCGAGTCAACGGTTACACGAAAGGTCGTTTCGCCGGTGACGATGTCCCCGTTCTTTGCGCTAACGTGGACGGTAACGGGCGCTTTCGGCGGAGCGGCTATTGCAAAAAACGCGGTAGCTAAGAGGAGGACATTCATCGTAATTCAGAGTTCCAGTAGACTCAAGTATGACGGAAGAATCGCCCGAAGAATTCGATTAGACTGCGGCTTCTCCCCGTTCGAGGGTTCGAATTCGGATCGCATCGTGTATCGGTTCGACGAAAATCTTCCCGTCGCCCTCTTCTCCGGTGTGCGCATTATCGATAATCGCCCGCACGATTCCCTCGGTCAATTCGTCTTGAGCCACGACTTCCATACGGGCCCGGATCGGCAAAGCGATCAACCCTTCCGCCCCTCCGAACCAGTCCGTCTTCTCCAGCGAGTTGCCGGCTCCGCGCACGTCGGATACCGTCATTCCGGAAACGCCCAACGCCGCAATCGCCGACTTCACGGATTCCAACTTGTGGGGACGGATGTAGCAAAGGATGCGGGTCACTAGCGCTTTTTACCTCGACGCCGATGCGTCGATGTAAAAAGCGCCGGTGTTTCGCGCTTCGCGCTGGTATTACGGTATTGCGGTATCACGGACTTGGCTGGCTTATCCGCAAGACCGAAACACCGAAAGACCGCAGCACCGTTACAGCGCCCCTGCCATACTTCCATCCATGTCCGCTCTGCTGCACACCGCCCTTGCCGGGCTGCCGGCGCCTCGAGTTGGGAAGGTTCGGGAGGTTTACGACTTGGGCGGCGAGTTGCTGATTGTGGCGACGGACCGGATTTCCGCGTTCGACTGCGTGATGGCCAACGGGATTACGGACAAGGGGCGCATTCTGAACCAGATGAGCGCGTTCTGGTTCGACAAGTTCGCCGCCGTCTGTCCGAACCACGTGATCAGCGTCGACGATGCCGAGGTTCAGGCGCGATGCAAGCAGCCTCAGCCGGAGCTGGCAGGGCGGGCGACGGTGGCCAAGAAAGCCAACCCACTGGCCATCGAGTGCGTCGCGCGGGGCTACATCGCGGGGTCGCTGTATAAGGAGTATCGAAAGCATGGCGCGGACGTACACGGTTTGGCGCTTCCTATCGGGCTGATCGAGTCGTCGAAGTTGCCCGAACCGATCTTCACGCCGGCCACGAAGGCCCAGGAAGGCCACGACGAGAACATCTCCTTTGCGCAGGCGGCGGACATCGTCGGCCGGGAAACGGCCGAGTATGTGATGGAAAAGACCCTTGAGATCTTTTCGCTCGCCTCCGCCTACGCGGTGGGGAAGGGCCTTATCCTGGCCGACACGAAGTTCGAGTTTGGCGAAACCCCGGATGGAATCCTATGGATCGACGAGGCCCTGACCCCCGACAGCTCTCGGTTCTGGGACGCAAGTCTCTACGAGCCCGGCAAGTCGCAGCCAAGCTACGACAAGCAGTTCGTCCGCGACTACTTGGAGACGATCGACTGGGATAAGCGCCCCCCCGGCCCGACCTTGCCGCCGGAGATTGTGGAGAAAACCCGAGAGAAGTATTTGGAGGTCTTCGAGCGGTTGTGTGGTCCCGACGGCGGTTGAGGAGTTGTCTTTACCCACATTTGCGCGTATCGGCCCCAACCGTAATCGCCTGCTTCGGGAGGTTGTCCGGGAAGAAGGGAAACCTCTATTCTTTTTCCGCCCATGATCGCCGTAGTGAACCTGGACCGGGCTCAGTGGAGCGGAACTGTTTGAGGGCCATGGTTTGTGGGCCCGAGTTTTCCGCGACGCCCGGTCCGTGAGGGTTAAACGGTGGTCAAGGGCGTAAAAAGAACAGGAGGTTTCCTTTTCCGGATCGGAGCGGCTGCGTCGCGAGGGAGAAGCCGCCGCCTTTCAAAGATGTTGGTAAGGACAAGCCGGGCAAGGGTCTCGCCGGAGCTCGGATTGCTGGCTACCGGATACGACTCCTCCGGAGTCGACAACGGTATTCTCTCGGCAAAGCCCGAAACGCCGTAATACCGGCGTTTAGCGACTCCCATGTTCCTCCTATACAACCTGCTGCTGACGATCTGTGCTCCTTTTTGGGTTCCATGGATGTTGCTGAAGTCGCGTCGCAGGGACGAGCGGCCGAACTGGCAAGAGCGGATGGGCATATTCGACATTCCGCGCCGTGGCGAGAAGCATCGGATCTGGGTTCACACCGTTTCGGTTGGCGAATTCGTGGCAGCGACGCCCATCCTTCGCGAGCTGCGAAAGACGGTGCCGAACCACGAGATCGTGGTCAGCGTGACCACCAGCAGTGGGCACAAAACGGCCAGGGAAGCGGAGCCGGGCCTGTTCGACTACCTGGTGTACTTCCCGATCGACGTTCCCTTGTTCCAACTTCGGGCGATGAACCATGTGTGGCCGGACGTGCTGGCCATCATGGAGACTGAGCTCTGGTTCAACTTCGTGTGGGCGGCCAAGAGCATGCGGGCGAGGACGATGCTGATCAACGGGCGCATCAGCGACCGCAGCTTTCCGCGTTCCAAGCGGCTTCGACCCTTTTACAAGGCCCTGCTCCGCGAAGTCGACCTGTGCTTGATGCAGACCGACGTCGACTTGGAACGGATCAAGGCATTGGGGGCCTCGGACGGCAAAGTGCTTGGCAACAGCAAGTTCGATCAGGCGATCCAGGGCCTCGAGGCAGATCCGGCGGAATGGAGAGAAAAGCTGGGACTCGACCTGGCGAAACCGACCCTGGTGATCGGTTCTACGCGGGGCGACGAAGAGGAGCGATTCGTGCTGGATGCCTTGGCCGAGGTCGGGTTCGAGCGTCTCAACGTGATCCACGCGCCCCGGCATCTGGAACGTGTGGCGGGGTTGACCGATTTGGTGGTCGAACGAACCGGCGCGGTGGCGCTGCGATCGCGGGGCGAATCGGGGCCCTACATGATTCTGGACACCTACGGCGAGCTGAGCGATGTTTACTCTGCCGCCGATCTGGTTATCGTGGGCGGCGGGTTCTCCAATCTCGGCGGCCAAAATATCTTCCAGCCGTTAGCGCACGGAAAGCCGGTCCTTCACGGGGTCCACATGCAGAATTTTCGTGATGTGGCGGCGATGGCGGATGCCTCCGGCGCCGCTCAGCCGTGCAGCACGCCGGAGGAACTGGCGGCGGCTATCAAAGGGCTGCTCGACGACCCGGGGAAGCGCGAAAAGATGGGTCGCCAAGCCAAGAAGCTGGTGCAGGAAAACGTGGGCGCCAGCGCGCGGTATGCAAAGGCGATCGCTGAAGAAGCCCCGAAAGCCAAGTAATCTAGGCCTATGAACCCGCTGGTCGGCATCATCATGGGCAGCAAGAGCGATCTGGAAACGATCGAGCCGGCCGCCAAGGCGCTGGAAGAGTTCGGGGTGCCCTACGAGATGAAGGTCGTTAGCGCGCATCGCACGCCGGACGCGATGGTCGAATACGCGAGGTCGGCCCGGTCTCGCGGGCTGCGGGTTGTGATCGCCTGCGCCGGGGGGGCAGCCCACCTGCCTGGTATGGTGGCCTCGCTAACGAACCTGCCTGTGATCGGCGTCCCTGCGCCGACGAAGGCGCTATCCGGCGTCGATTCCCTCTATTCGATCCTGCAGATGCCCGCCGGCATTCCCGTCGCCACCGTCTCCATCGGCAACGGCCGCAACGCCGGGCTGCTCGCGGTGCGGATCCTGGCGGTCGCCGACGATGTCTTGTTTGCGAAGTTGGAAGCGCACACCGAGGAGCTCAAGAGGCTCGTCGAGCAGATGAACGAGTCCGT
>Ga0206868_10114_pt1 | contig 23756 bp, 21 predicted proteins | sample Alteio_BWOrgCont_38_FD_152901 | JGI IMG/M metagenome (GOLD analysis project Ga0206868, IMG submission 152901) | Enriched cells from forest soil in Barre Woods Harvard Forest LTER site, Petersham, Massachusetts, United States -... | ecosystem: Environmental > Terrestrial > Soil > Temperate forest >... | reverse complement strand
GGTAGAGGAAAAAGGAGGCAAATGCGATGCGGATGGATTTGCGGCTTCCCATGGGTGCAATGTTCCTGCTTCTCGGAGCGATCTTGGCGGCCTATGGGACTGTGACGCGGGGCAGTGCTATCTATCAGCGCTCGGACGGGTTTGACATTAATCTTGCCTGGGGCGGGGTTATGGCGATCTTCGGGGTGCTGATGCTGGTGCTCGCACTGCGAAGCGGCCGAAATTCCGAAGTGAAGTAATCTGCTTTGTCAGAGGAAAAATATCTTGGCTAACAAGTTCGAGCGACCTCACCGCAGGCTCAACCCGCTGACGGGAGAGTGGGTGCTGGTGTCCCCGCAACGTACGCAGCGGCCGTGGCGGGGGGCGGTGGAAAAGGCCCGCGTCGCCTCGCATGCCAGCTACGATCCCAACTGTTATCTCTGCCCTTGCAATGCGCGCGCAGATGGGACAAAAAATCCCTCGTACAAAAGTGTCTATTCGTTCCCGAACGACTTCCCTGCTTTGCTTCCCGATACGCCATCGTTCCTAGTTGACTCGTCTCCCCTGTTGCAAGCGCAGGCGGAGCGCGGTTATTGCCGTGTGCTCTGTTTTCATCCCGACCATAGGCTCACGCTCTCGCGCATGTCCGAGGAAGAGATCGTGCGCGTTGTGGAAGCGTGGATCAAGGAGTTCGAAGAGCTTGGCGCGCAGCCTGACGTGAATTACGTGCAGGTCTTTGAGAACCGCGGAGAGATGATGGGCGCGAGCAATCCGCACCCGCATGGGCAGATCTGGGCGACCGAACACATTCCGAATGAGCCGATGAAAGAGCTTCGGCAGCAACGGCAATGGCACGAAGAGCACAAATCCTGCCTGCTCTGCGACTACGTTGCGACGGAAATACGCAGCCAGGAACGGGTGGTATGCGAAAACGCGGCGTTCGTAGCACTGGTGCCCTTCTGGGGAATCTGGCCGTTTGAAACGATCGTGCTGTCGAAGCGGCATCTGGGAAGTTTTACCGACACCACGCCGGATGAGCGACGAGAGCTGGCCGATATTCTGCGCCGGTTAACCGTGCGATACGACAACCTATTCCAAGTGAGCTTTCCCTACACGATGGGGTTCCATCCGTCGCCGACCGATGGAGTTGATCATTCCGAGTGGCATTTCCACGGCCATTTTTATCCGCCTCTACTGCGTTCGGCCGAGGTACGCAAGTTCATGGTCGGCTTTGAAATGCTCGGCATGCCGCAGCGGGACATCACGCCGGAAGCGGCGGCGGAACGTCTGCGAAGTCTCGCAGAAACACATACCTTCTAATGCCCAAGCAAGGACACGACGGAAGAGATCTCGCCGCGGAAGTCGTCGACGCCCATCGCCTCGCGCACCGGGCCGATCCAGTGCTGTCGACCGCACCCGGGCGGGTGAACCTGATCGGCGAGCATACGGACTATTCCGACGGCTTCGTCTTACCCGCAGCAATCGACTTTCGAACGGTGGTGGGGATTAGCCTGCGTTCGGACCAGCGGCTGACGGTCCAGTCGATAGATTTTTCGGACGCGATTGAGGGCGATCTCGCCGAACTGCTGGAGTCTCCAAGAAAAGCGTGGTCTGACTATCCTGTCGGAGTGCTGCGCGCGCTTGCTGAGAGAGGGGTGCAGCTCCTCACCGGCATGAATCTGACGATAGCTGGGAACGTGCCGCTAGGCGCGGGGCTCAGCTCGTCGGCGTCACTGGAGATCGCGACCGCAACGGCGATTGCGAAAGTCGTGCACACAAATCTCTCTCCAACTGAAATTGCACTCGCTTGCCAAGCGGCCGAGAATCAATTTGTGGGCGCGAATTGCGGCATCATGGACCAATTTATCGCGATGTATGGTGAGGCCGACCATGCGCTATTGATCGACTGCCGCACGCTGACGTTCGATCCGCTCCCCATTCCCGCGAATGTGAAACTGATTATCAGCAACTCGATGGTCTCTCATTCGATCGCTGGAGGCGAATACAACGCCCGCCGGTCCGAGATCGAACAGGGCACCGTCATCCTGCAACGTTACCGGCCGGAAATCGTTAAGCTGCGAGATGCAACCGAAGACGATCTTGCGCGATCCGGTGCGGAGATGCCAGATACAGTGCTGCGGCGGTGCCGGCATGTCGTGACTGAAAATAGAAAAGTCCTGGAGTTCGCGGAAGCCTGCAAGAAATCAGACTTGGTCCGAATGGGACAACTGATGAATGATTCCTATGTGAGCTACCGCGATGACTTCGAGGCGAGCTGTCCGGAGGTGGAAGTGTTGGTCAAAGCGGCACAGACCAAGGCAGGCTGTTACGGATCGCGATTGACGGGAGGCGGTTTTGGCGGATGCACTGTCAGTCTAGTGGATAAAGTAGCCGCGGACGATTTCGTGAATGCGGTCCGCGCGGAATATCTTGAGAAGACGGGACTGGCAGCCGACATCTACTCCTGCACGGCAAGCGACGGTGCGAGGTGGGCTGGAGGTTTGAAATGAACGTGCTGGTGACCGGTGGCGCGGGTTACATCGGCGGCTGTGTCGCCACTATCCTGCGCGAGCAAGGCCATGAGGTCTTCATTCTCGACAATCTATGTCACGCGCGCGAGTCCGATGTGCCGGCGGGTTGCAGGTTCACGCACGGCGATGTGTCTGATCGTTCGGTAGTTCTGCCGCTGTTAAAAGAAATCCGGCCGGACGGTGTTCTTCATTTCGCCGCGCTGATCGAAGCGGGCGAATCGATGAAGCTGCCCGCGCTCTATTTTCAAAACAACACGGCGGCCACGCTGACGTTTCTTGAGTGCCTTGTCGAAGCGGGCGTGGAAAAAATTGTGTTTTCCTCGACCGCGGCGGTTTACGGCGAACCGGAGCACGTCCCGATCACCGAAGATGCGCCACTGCGGCCGACTAACCCGTACGGCGAATCAAAGCTCATGGTCGAGCGGATGCTCCGCTGGTTTCACCAGGTGCACGGGCTGCGCTATGCCTCTCTTCGGTATTTCAATGTAGCCGGTGCACTCGCGCATCGTGGCGAAGCGCACGAACCTGAATCCCATTTGATCCCGCTGATTCTGGACGTTGCGCTCGGAAGACGAGAGGCGATTTCGGTCTATGGAACCGACTACGCTACAACAGATGGGACCTGCATCCGCGACTACATCCACATCCGTGATCTCGCGACCGCCCATTTGATCGCGCTACAGGCGCTCTCGTCGAACGATCGGCTGATTTACAACCTCGGCAACGGGAATGGGTTTTCTGTCCGCCAAGTCATCGACGCCGCACGAAGCGTGACTGGGCAGCCGATTCGTGTGCAAGAGCAGGCGCGCCGGGCGGGCGATCCTGCGATTCTTGTTGCCAGCTCAGAGCGCATAGCCCGGGAGCTCGGCTGGTCGCCGGCGGTGACGAGTATCGAAGCAGTGATTGAAAGCGCATGGCGATGGCATAGGCAACGCTATCGCTAAAACGTTCGGCCAAGGGTTCCGCCTCAATCGTGGGATTTCCCAACCATCGATCACACGGTAGTGTGATCCCACTGCGGAGTGCTCTGCAGCAGGTCGGCAATCGTCTCGGACAAGTTGAGGAATTTCGCTAGTTCCTTGTGCGAGATAACTCAGGCATGAGCGCGCAAATCGACCGGCGATTCCCGATAAACCATTCAAGGGGTTGCATTTAAACGAATACCGACTAGCCTTAACGCGCGGCAGACGAAATGCATAGTATGGCGATGGAGACATCCTTGAGATCGATTCGGCCAACGGGAACGTCAGATGAGCGTTCTGCTGCAGGGTGTGATCGAACAGATCGGCACAGGGATTATTCAGCAGTTCGGGCTCCTGGAGTTGTGATTATGTATAGGTATCTCCCCCGGTTGCTGCTGCTCGCGTTGATCTTTGCTTTGCCTGCGAGCGCTGCCACCCATCCAGTTCCTTTGGACAAGAACACCGACACCGCGAAGTGTCTGGAGTGCCATGAGGACAAAGGCAAGGGGAAGTTTGTACACTCCGCGATAGCGACCGGATGCACCAGTTGTCATGAAATCCGCACGAACAAAGACGTTACGCGCGTAAAGCTGATCACAACCACGCCGCAAGCGTTATGCCTGACCTGCCACGCCGATAAGAATGCTGCCGACCTCAAGGGGACAGTGCATCCGCCGGCGGTCCGCGATTGCATCAAGTGTCACGATCCGCATCAGTCGGACAACAAGTTCCAGCTGCTGAAGCCGACATCCGGCGAGAAGAAAGAAAATCTCTGTCTCACTTGCCATACCCAGGGGACGAATGTTCCGAAGGGTGGCAGCCGCCATCCAGCGCTCGATATGGGATGCGACACTTGCCATACCACCCATAAGGTCGGCCCGGCGGGCAAACAGGAATTCGACTTCCACCTCACTAAGGCAGCTCCGGCGCTGTGTCTGGATTGCCACGATGCGAAGGACGAAACGCTGATTAAGGCGCATAACGGACAGCCGTTTGCGACTGCGACCTGCACCCAGTGCCATGACCCGCACCAGTCGGCGGCGCCCAAGCTCTTGCAAGCGTTCACCCACATGCCATTCGCGAGCGGATCGTGCGATAGCTGCCATCAGCCCGCGAAGGATGGCAAGGTCGTTCTCACGAACGCAGATTCAAAAGCCATCTGCGTGACCTGCCACGAGGAACAAGCGAAAAAGATCGACGCGGCGAAAGTGCCGCACCCGGGTGCGCAAGGCGATTGCATTGCTTGCCACAACCCGCACGCCGGCAAGAGTCCAGGATTCTTGCAGCCCGATCCTGTAAGCGCTTGTCTGGCCTGCCACAGCGACCAGGCCGACCAATTCAAGAAGGCACATTTGCATCAGCCCGCATTCAAACAAGGTTGCGCGACCTGCCACGAACCGCATGGTGGCAACAACGAACATCTGTTGCGCACCGCGAGAGTGCAGGATCTATGCCTGGAATGCCATGGTCCGGATTCAGTGCCTGAGAAACTCGAGTCTGACCACCTGATTACGATCTTTAACGGCAGCGTGAAATTGCCGGAAGACTATTTCGCTAAGAATAAGGTGCCGATTCTGCCGATCCAGTTTGGGCGCGGGCATCCGATCAATGGCCATCCGATCTCGGATGTCGTTGATCCTTCAGACGTGACAAAAATCATGGCAAAGATTGACTGCCTGTCGTGCCACCAGCCGCACGCGTCGGCGCAGCCTGATCTGCTGATTAAAGACCAAGTAAACAACGGGGCATTCTGTGCCAGCTGTCATAAGGACCTGACGCGCCGGTAGCAGGCGCGAGGAGTGATTATGTTGTCGGTATTCAAAACAAGCTCAATCAGCGGCCACCACCGGCCACTGTCGATCTCGGTTCTGCTCGGATTGGCGTTGTTGGCGCCAATCTCGACGCATGGCGAAAAGAAAAAGCCCGAAACCAAGCCTCATGCGCCGATCGATTACTCCAACATCGTTTGGCCAAATCCGCCCGCAATTGCGCGCATTAAGTACCAGGCGTTCTATGCGGCCGAAAAAATCTCGCAGGTGGACGCGGAGAACAGCACCAAGAAGGCAAAGTGGATGGACCGCCTGGCGGGCACGCAGCCCGAAGCGGAGAGCACCAAGATTCTCTTCCAACTGGCTGAACCTTATGGAATCGCCATTGATTCGAAGAACAACCTTTACGTGGCAGACCAGAAGGTTGGGGCGATCTTCATCTTCAACACCGAGACCCGCGACGTCGAGCTGATCAAGAACAAGACGCATGCGCATTTCGCGCGCATTATCGGGCTGGCTATGGACGACAACGATCGTCTTTTCGTGTCCGACCCGGGGCTGCGTCACGTTCTAGTGTTCGATAAGGACCACAAGGCAGAAGATGTGATCACCGACGGGATGACGGAGCCCGGCGGACTCGCGATCGACCGCGAGAATCGCCTGCTTTATGTGTCCGATATTGCACTCGACCAGGTGCTGGTTTATGACGCGGACTCGCTCAAGCTATTGCGGAAGATCGGCACTACCGGACACAACCATGAGCTCATGAGCCCCGGCGATTTTGCCAGGCCTTCGGGCATGGCCGTGGACCAAGATGGCAACCTATACGTCGCCGACACGTTAAATAACCGCATTGAAGTATTCGACGCCGACGGTCAATTCATTCGGACATTCGGCAAAGCGGGCGATGGCCCTGGTTATTTCTCCCGCCCGAAAGGCGTGGCGATCGACGGCGATGGGCACATCTGGGTGGTTGATGGAGCGCAGGACCGGGTACAGGTTTTCAATCAGGAAGCTCAACTCCTGATTTCGTTCGGCGGACACGGAATGTTGCCGGGCCAGTTCCAGGGCTTGGTCGGCATCGCCTGCGACAAGAATAACCGGATCTTCACCTCGGAAATCTATCCCGGCCGGGTGCAGCAATTCCAGTATGTGAATGATGCCGAGGCGGACAAGCTCCGTAAGGAACGTGAGGAACAACGCCAAAAACGAGCCGCCGGGGCAGCTCAAGAAGTGACACCAATAGCGTCTCCCGCGGGCGCTCCGAAGGATCCGCAGAGCCATTAGTTGCATTTTGCAACAGAACGCAGCGGCCACTGGCCGTTGCGTTTTTATTGCTTTTCACAACTGCGGCATTTTGAAGCACCTTCCGTAGGAAATCCACGAGTGTGGGATTTCACCGATCTTTTCGACCAACTGGCTCTTTTCCCCCACCGACTGCGGCGTTTCGATTTGGGACAAGTCCAAATCCGAACCGAATCGCTAATTAGACTCAAAGACTTACAAGAAATTACGCAAGATGGGGAGCGCCCTCCCGTTTCGGACAGGGAAATGCACTAGTGAGGGGTGGGGGCGGCTACACAGAGTGCCCAAGCACCCACAGTAGCCTTGGCCTAAGCCTCTGGAACGGCAGTACAAATCAGGAGGTCTTACAATTTTTATGAAGAAATCAATCTTAGTCGCATTCTTCGTCCTGGCAATGGCCGGGTTCGTAATGGGCCAGAACTGGTCGTCCACAGTCGACGTCCTGGGCGCCCACAATAACAACGGCCGCGGTTGCGCGGGCTGTCACTCTCCGCACAGCGGCTCCTTCGGTTCTGGCCATGCCGGCGCTGCCGATACCGGCAGCTATGCATTGTGGGGACAGGACGCCAGTCCACTGTACGGCCACACAATCGCGTTTGGCGACGGCGGAAAGTACACGGAAGTTCTGCCCTCGACGATCACCACGGGCAGCCAAGAAGTCGGCGGCATTCTGCTCTGCCTGAGCTGCCACGACGGCAACGTTACGGCCAGCAACATGATGGTGAATCAGTCTTACGAACAGCGCATCGGCCTTCTGACGAACACTTCTTACGGCACCGGCAAAATCCCGACCCTGCTCGGCAATGACGGAACGACAGCCGGCAACTACAGCAACGATCACCCAGTGGGTCAGATGGCGACAGTCAGCACGGGCAACGGCTTGGTAAACACTGGTGGCGTTCTGACCGTCACCCCTGGCACTCCGTACGCAACGTTCGTCGCGAACTACGGTTGGCCGGCATTGGCTCCTGGCAAATGGTCTGCTCCAACTGGCACGACCGCTGCGGGCGCCCCTTACGTTCTTTGCACCACCTGCCATAACCAGCACGTGATGACCGTTTACACCTCGTCCAAGGCCAGCCCGATCGCAGCAGACGGCGGCGGCAAGTACTACGCCACCTACTTCTTCATCAATGGCCCCTACAATCCGAACATCAACACCGGATCCAACGCGAATGCGCCTTCCACGACGCAGTTCTGCCGCCAGTGCCACTTTGGCGAGTCGAACGAAGCCAATAACACGAACAACATCCCCACGGTATTCCAGTAGAGATAGCGTGGTCACAAAGGGGGAGAGAATTTCTCTCCCCCTTTTTTAGATTCAAACTTAGTTCGATCTCGCAAGCGAGGCTTTATGAAGTACCGACTTTCCCTCTGCGCATTTCTTCTGGCGGCAATTACGGCCGCCCCGGCCCAAATGTCCTCCCACGCTCCGACGGCGGTCGCCAAGACGACCGCGGCGACAGCTCCGGCCTCCGCTTCGACACAAATCAGCGACAAGCCGGTAGCTACGGTGAATGGGGCGGTCCTCACCGATCGCGATTTGCTGCGCGAAATGTACACGATTTTCCCCTATGCCCAGCAGCACAACGGGGGTTTTCCCAAGGAGCAGGAAGCTTCGATCCGGCAAGGCGCGCTGGAGATGATCATCTTCGAGGAACTGGTTTACCAGGAGGCAGTTCGGCGCAAGCTGACAGTCTCGGCGGAAAAGATTACAGCTGGGGCAGCCGAGTTCCGCAAGCAGTTTAAGAGTCCGGAACAATATCAGCAGTACTTGCAAATGGAAGTGCAAGGTTCGGAGCAGATTCTCCGCCAGAAGATTCGGCGCTCGTTGCTGATCGAACAGGTTCTGAAGAGCGACGTAGAAGACCATGCCACTGTTTCACTGGTCGAGTTGAGGGCGTACTACGACAAGAATCCGGCGCGCTTTGAGGAGCCCGAGACGTTTACGATCCAGAGCATCTCGATCATTCCGCCGCTGAAACCGACGCCCGCCCAGGCGACGGCCGCACGGCAAAAGGTAGACGACGCATTGCGCCAAGCCAAGGCGACGAAGAGCTACCAAGATTTTGGTCTTCTGGCTGAGAAGCTTTCCGAGGACGACTTTCGTGTCAACATGGGCGACCACAAACTGGTAGGACGCGATAAATTGCCGCCCGACGTCGTGAAGGCCTTGCTCACGCTTCAGCCAGGGCAAATCACAGGCGCGATTCAAATCGAGTCGGCCTACACCATCATCCGGTTAAATGCGCACACTCCGGCACACAAGAAGTCCTTCGAAGAGGTGAAAGCCGGGTTGAAGGACGATTTGCAGAAGAGCAAGTACGAAAAACTGCGTTCAGGACTCGACAAGCAGTTGCGCGCCAAGGCGAAGGTCCAAGTCAGTTAGTCCCACTGGGACGAGCCCCCGGCTCGTCCCAGTACGTGTTCCCTCCCCAGGTTGAGTCTTTCGCCACGTCTGTCGGGTGATATACCGCACCTCTCTTGTTCGGCGCCTGCGGAACTCCCCCACTCTCAGCGTAAGTCATTTATTTTCAATGGTAAAGCTAAGGTAACCAATCCCAATGTTTGGCAATCGCTGTGCCCTTACAGCAATAGATCGACCTTGGATTCAGTGCCCGTCGGGAAGGTAATACCCATGAAGATCGCGAGAATCATCAGCACGTTGGCAGTTCTGATGATGGCGCAGGTTGTATTTGCGCAGGTCGAGATGGGAAGCACGAAGATGACGGGTGGCGGATTGTTCACCATGGGATACCAAGGCGAAGATGGGGACAATCTCGAATCCAATCACGGATTGGACTTTGGTTTCGACGGCAAGTTCTCCGGGTCGTACTACAATCCAAACTTCCTTTCCTTCAGCGCGAATCCCTACTGGGACCAATCACGAGACGATTCCGAATCGCAATCGCTGACCGGGGCTCGCGGGATCAATGCGGCGGCAAATTTCTTCACCGGCAGCCATTTTCCAGGTGCGGTTTCCTACCACTACGACGCGAACAGCACGGGCACCTTCGGTTTGGCGGGACAACCAAATTTTACGACTCATGGGACTAGCGATGGCTTAGGGATCACATGGAGCGCGTTATTGCCGAACCTGCCAACGCTTACGGTTGGATATTCACAGGGAGGCGGCCATAGCACCCTTTACGGCACGGACCAGCAAGATGATTCGAGCACGCGCCTGTTCAACCTTCATTCCAACTATGAGATTGAGGGCTTCCGCTTTAATGGCTATTTCGATCACAACAGCTTGCACTCCGACTTTCCGCAGTTCCTCGCGGGCGAAGGTGAGGCGGTGCAGGATTCTTCCGGTCACGATTACGGGTTTGGAGCACAGCGCGCGCTTCCGGTTCACGGAACGTTTTCGATCAATTACAACCACGCAACTTCAACCGGCGATTACCTGACGACCGGGGCGCAAAGCATCGACACATCCAATTCATCAAGTTATACGGACAGCACGGAGACGGCGAATGCGAGTTTCCACCCGACGACGAAGCTGAGCCTCAGTGTCTCCCAGGACTACACCAATAATCTGAGCGGCTACCTGGCTCAGAACCTCAGCACAAACGGAGCACCTGTGCCCGGTGTGGATTTGGGCACGGGATCCTACTCCTCCACCTTCGGGGGCGGGGCATCGTACAACTTCACAAACTATATGTCGGCGTCGGCATTGGCGACTTATTACGATCAACACTACTTCGGACAAAGCTACAGCGGCACTTATTTGAGTGGCACGGTCAATTACGGCAAGAGATTGTGGGACACATTCACATTCTCAGCATCGGTAATCGACAGCTCCAGCGGGCAGACATCGAACGCCGTGGGCTTTATCGGAAATGTCAACTTCTTCCGGCGCTTTGGTGGTTGGAAGACGACCGGCGAATTCAGTTACGCACAGAACGTCCAGACATTCCTGATCACCTACACGACTTCTTACTATGCGTATCGCGCGAACGTGAACCGGCAGTTGCCCGGCGGGATGCAGTGGACAGCAAGCTTTAGTGGGAATCACAGCGGACTGGACCAGGAGCAAGGTTCGAGCACTCACAGCGAAAGTTATTCGACGTCGTTGAGCATGCGACGATTGATGATCAATAGTTTCTATTCGCAATCCACCGGAATCTCATTACTAGGAGCTGGAGGCGTCGTCACACCGGTTCCAACGCCCGGTCTGACGGATTTCATTCTCTTCACCGGGTCCAGCTATGGAGGCGGCGTTTCCGTCACGCCGATTAAGCGGCTCTCGATCTCCGGAACGTTCAGCCGCGCGATCAGCGATACCCTGTCGAGCACGTATTCGCGAAACAACACCGAGATCTTCAACACGCAATTGCAATATCGGATGCGACGAATTGGGCTGCTAGCCGGATATACTCGGTTCACGCAGGGAATTAGCGCAATCGGGGCGCCGGTGAACACCACGTCGTTTTACATCGGGGCAAGCAGATGGTTCGATTTCTTCTAGGAGCGCAAAGTAGGTCCGCACTCTTCGGTGTGGTGGCGGCCATTTTGGTCGCATCGATATCGCCCCCGACCCTACTAGCTGCGAAGCCTCCGAAGGAAACCTCGGTGCCGCATCCACCCGACTTACTCCTCGATGGTGGTCGCAAACTTTCCTTTGAGCGGAGCTTCCGCTTCGAGCAGGAAGTAAAACCGAAGCGCGGATTCTGGAACAAAGTTGTCGACGTGGTTGCGGGCGAGCCGGATTATCACTACCTCGTCAGCCCGTACAGCATAGTCACCGATTCCCGGGGACGGATTATCGTCACCGACCAGTCCGCGGACGGAATTCATATCTTCGACTTCGCGCAGCAGAAATACAAATTCATCTCCCGACGCGAGACCGGCAAAGATCCGATGGTCATGCCGCAGTGCGTCGCCGTCGATGCGCAGGACAACATCTATGTGACCGACTCGCAGGTCGGCAAGGTCTTCGTCTTCGATGCGAACGGTAAATATCGTCGCGCGATCGGGAGCCTGAAGGGTGGCGAAGGATACTTCAAACGTCCCACCGGCATAGCTGTTGATTCCGCCGCACAGCATATCTATGTAACCGACACCCTGCGCAACAAAATCTTCATGATGGACATGCAAGGCAGCGTGCTCCAGGTAATCGGAAAAAACGGCACCGGGGATGGGGAATTCAATTTCCCAACCGAGCTTCGACTGCATGGCGCCGACCTGGTTGTTGTGGACGCGATGAACTTCCGCGTACAGGTATTGGATAAGTCGGGCGCATTTCGCTATGCCATTGGCAAACCCGGTGACGGCACAGGATGGATTTTCCGCCCGAAAGGGATTGGGTTCGATTCCGAAGGTCATCTTTACGTTGTCGATGGGTTGTGGGGCATCGTGCAGGTCTTCGACCAGGAAGGCCGGTTGCTTTATTACTTCGGTCAAAAAGGTTCTGGCCTCGGAGAGTTTCAACTCCCCGCAGGTTTGCAGATCGACAGCCAGGACCGCATTTATGTCGTGGATACATTCAACCGGCGAGTCGAAGTCTTCCGCTATTACGGCATTTCATCACCGGCAGATGGACGAAAACAGTGAAAAGGGCCCTGTGGTTCGCATTGACCATCATCGTACTTTCCCGAGCCGCTCCGTCGCAGACGACTGACGTACTCGGGATGCATAACCTGTCGGCGGGCAGCGGCGCTTCCGTTTATTCGCAAGGAAGCCTAGGCTGCACTTTTTGTCACGCCCCGCACAGCGGTTTAGGCGGCGTCACTCCGCTATGGAACCAAAAGTTATCTACGCAAACCTACACGCCGTACACCAGTACCACTTATAAAGAGCAGGGCAAGACCCAGCCCACGCTTGGAGTGACCAGCAGCTTGTGCTTGAGTTGTCACGATGGAACGGTCGGCGTAGGCTCGTCTGCCGTGTATGGACAGATTCCGGTAGTGGGTGCGCTGAAGAGCGGCGATGCGTTCGGCACAACTCTGACCGGGTCTCATCCTTTCAGCCTTGTCACGCCGCTTAAAGATTCGCCGGACTTGGCGGCGGCGCTCGTTGCACAGGGGAAAACCGCAGATCCAACCGGGGCCGTGAAGCTGATTAACGGAAGCGTGGAGTGCACCAGTTGCCATAATCCACACGTGCAGGGCACGGACCGCATCGCGCAGAACTTTCTTGTCCGCGACAGTTCCAATGGTCAGCTATGCCTGGCTTGCCATGATCCCAATCGCATCGTGCAGGGACAGGTAAATCCGCTGACAGGATTTATCAGCAGCATTCATCAGACTGCAACGAACCAGGTTTCAGCGGACGGACACGTCGGATCCTATCTAACGGTGGGCGCCAACGCTTGTACCTCGTGCCACATCGACCATAACTCCATAGCGCCAGCACGGCTACTGCGCCCGGCCACTCCCGCTGCATCGGGGACAGACGCGGTTACGCAATCGTGCATCACCTGCCACAACGGCAGCACCTATGTCTCTCCGTCGCCGCTAAACATCATGGCTGAAACCGCGAAGGTAGGCCATCCTTTGCCATCGGGAAACAACTTCCACGATGCTGCCGAGTCAACGTTGCTCAACAACAACCGTCACGCTACGTGCGTCGATTGCCACAGTCCTCATGCGGGTAACGCGGTAACGCAGTTCCCATTGCCGCCGGCGATACGGACGTCGCAAGCGCAGGTTGCCGGAATCAGCGCAGTGGATGGGGTCACCGTTCTTACTCCGGCGATAAATCAGTATGAGAATTGTCTTCGTTGCCATGGCACGAGCACGAACAAGCAGCAGTTGATCGTCTACGGATACATGCCGCGGCGCGTGGTTACGGCGCCTGATCCGTTAAATGTGATCCCAGAGTTCGCTTCCACCGCAAAATCGAGCCATCCGGTTTCGCACGCTCGCACCAGTCCTCTGCCGCAGCCAAGCCTGCTGCTCAACATGTTGAACATCGATGGATCTACCTCCCCGCGGACGATGGCAGCAGGATCGAGCATCCTGTGCACCGATTGCCACAACAGCGACGACAATCGTGAATTCGGAGGAAAAGGTCCAAACGGACCTCACGGTTCCGTGAACTTCCATGTGCTCGAGCGAAACTATCAATTCAGCCAGGCCGCGACGCCGGGTGGGCTCGTGACCAACCTTTTTCCCAGCCCTGGTCTCACCGTCAACGGGCCATACGCGATGTGCGCGAAGTGCCATGACCTGAGCAACGTGCTCAGCAACAATGCCAATAGCTTCGCACAACACAACCTGCACATCTCGCAATATGGGTTTAGCTGCTCGGTGTGCCACACCGCGCACGGTATGGGGGGCGCTTCTCCAAGCATTACCGGAGAGCGAATGGTGAACTTCGACGGCAATGTCGTGGGAGAAAATGGCGGCCTGCCGATCGCATATAACCGCTCCAGCGGCACCTGCACATTGATGTGTCACGCGGTGGCGCACAATGCCGACGGCACGGTGAGCGGCGCAGCCCAGAAATCGAAGCTGAAACCAAAAGCGAAGTGATGGGGGAAAATATTGGTCTAACACAAGACTGGCCATCCTCGCGGATGGCCAGTCTTGTGTTATGGATTCAAGTCGGCGACTACGGCGCCTCCGTGTAGCTGGATTGTACGGGCTGGTAGTGGCCGTTGATGTAGGACCAAAGCGTCACATACACCTTCGCACCACCGGTTGGGATTCCAGTCACATTGGCGGATGTCGTCGCGTTGTTGAGGACGCCGCTGTTATACACGTCATGCGCGAGCGGCGCAGTTCCTACATAGAGCAGGTACTGCGTCACACCGCTTCCCGGATTCCAGGTGAACAATTGAGTGCTGCCACCCAAGGTCGAACCCGCGGTTGGACTGCTGATTGTCGCGGGTACAGCCGTACCAGACTCGATGTAGGTGGTTGTCTGCGGCGTCTGCCAGACTCCGTTGATCATGGAGTACAGGCTGACGTATAGGGTTCCACCGCCGGTCGGGATGCCGGTTACATTGGCCGAGAGGGTGTACTCCGGAATCGTGGCGTCATATACATCATGCGTGGCTGGCGCAGTGCCGATGTACAGCAGGTACTTGGTGACCCCGGCGCCGGACGACCAGGTGAACAGTTGCGAGTCGCCGGTAAGAGTAGACCCGTTCGTAGGACTGGTCATTACCGCCGGGGCTGGCGCTCCTGATTCTGTGTAGGTATACGCAAAGTATTCCTTCGGCGTGGAACTACCGCTGAAGTACGAGAAGAGAGTGACATATAAGGTAGCGCCGCCAGCCGGAATCCCAGTGACTGTCGCCGAAGTCGTCGCCTTCACCTCTCCCGTGTCATAAATATCATGTGCGAGCGGCGTCGTTCCGACGTAGAGACAGTAGTACTGGACACCGGTACCTGTGGTCCAGGTAAAGGTTTGCGTGGTGCCGGTTAGTATGGTCCCTGGAGTCGGGCTGATCATCACCGCCGCCCCGGTCGACACCGTCAAGGTGAAGCCCTGGGTCGCGTTGGGTGAGACGCCGTTGCTGGCAGTGATTGTGATGGGATAGTTACCAGCAGTTCCAATTGCAGGCGTGCCGCTGAGCGATCCCGAGGTGCTAAGAGTCACGCCACTCGGTAAAGCTCCGGTTTCGCTGAATGTCGCCGCCGGGAAGCCAGTCGCAGTCACCGTGAACGAACCGGCCGAACCTTCGCCGAAGGTGGTGGCGTTCGCGCTGGTGATGGCCGGAGGCTGATTGACCGTCAACGTGAAGGGTTGAGTTGCGTTAGGTGAAACTCCGTTGCTGGCGGTGATGGTAATCGGATAGGTTCCACCTGTTCCTGCCGCCGGAGTTCCGCTGAGGAGTCCTGCAGTGGAAAGAGTCACGCCACTTGGCAGAACGCCAGTTTCCGAAAACGTCGGCGCCGGCGAACCGGTGGCGGTAACCGTGAATGAGCCGGCACTGCCGACGGTGAAGGTCGTGCTATTCGCACTCGTGATGCTGGGCGGCGTGACAATTGTGATTGGCACGTTGACCGTTTGATTGTCGACGGTAACTGAGCCCTGGCCGGAACCCGCAGTGCTGCCCGCGGTAAATGTGGATGTTGCCTGACCACTGGTCGTCGTGGTGCCGGTTGGGTTCACGGTTCCGAGCGTGCCGCTAAAGGTCGCGGATGTGCCATCCGGCACGCTGAACCCGCCCGTAGTCGAGGAATTGTGAGTGAGGTCAGCGGTTAGGGTGGAGGTTTGCGCCGGTTGCAGTTGGGTGAGCGAGGCAGAAATACTGAGCACGAGGTTAGGGCTGGGATTTGCGGTGCCTGAATCCGTACCGACGGTGTCGCAGCCCGCGTTCCCCGGCCCTGCGTTGCAGCCCCACCAGTTGTTCGTGATCGTCGCAGAGCCACTGCCACCGACATAGACGCCGGAGCCTGCACCGGCGGTGTTACCGACGATGCGCGATTTGGAGACGGTCACGCCGCTGTCTTCCGAGTAAATTGCTCCGCCCTTTCCGGTGGTCACCGTATTGCCCGTAAAGGTCGAATTAGAAATGGTAGCCGTGTTTCCGGTGACCGGGGTCAAATACATACCGCCGCCCTGCAGCTCGACGGTGGACTTGTTTGAGGAGAACGTAGAGCCGGTGACGGAGAGATTGCTGCTACTGGCATTCACGTTCCAGTCGATACCACCGCCGATCGCCGACGTAGCGGTATTGTTCGAAAAAATGCAGCCCGTTATTGTCAGATTTCCGCTGCCCTCTGCACCCAGCGCACCGCCGTCGTCGGTTGCGCCGGTGACGTTGTTGTTGAAGGTTACATTCGTCAATGTCAGGTTATCGCCGGTTTGCCCCAGTCCCAACATGCCGCCGCCACCATAACCGCAGTCAGTACCGGAGGTGCAATCGCCATTCTGTATGGTGACACCGGAGATCGAGACCACGACACCGCCATTGAAGGGTGCGTCTTGCTCGAAGACACGGTCATGGCCGTCGGTCTGTTGAATGATGGTCGTGGAAGCGCCCACTCCTACGACGCTAATGCTGGAGCCGGGGGTGACGCCGATTTGCAATTCACCGGTGTCAAGGCTCGTGAGCGAGTAGGTGCCGGCAGGCACGTTGATTGTGCTTGTCACGGCGCCGCTGTTGTTGGCCAGGCAGACCGCCTCGCGCAACGATAACGGCGAAGGAACGGTTGTCGACGTTCCGCCGCAAATGTTACCCGGATCGATATCGGCTGTAGTGGTCACATTAAAGGTCGGATCGGGCCCGGAAGTCAGCGTCACCGGAGCCACCTGCGACGTGGTGAGAACGGCGATGCTGCGGCGGCCGGTAAACATGGCAGGAAGCGTATGGGCAGCCACCGGAGAACCCGAAATGGCCAAAGCCTGTGAAGCCGCGGTCGTGTTCACCACGCCAACGTGTTTTTGCGCAGCGTCAAGAACCATCAAGCTGGCGCCAGCAGCAGGAACCAGCCGCGACGTCTGGAGCAGTGCGTGCGGCGCTACACCTTCGGTCGAACTGGTTGCGCCGGCAATCTTGCTGGCTTCCGACCATGCACCGAGCGCGGTAGGGTCGAGATCCGTTCGCTTCGCCATTGCACGCATTTGCGCGCGACGTCCAGGAATCTCCGCCTTCGTCACGGGACGCGTGTCAAGACTGCCATGCTGGAAGATATGGATCGAACCCTCATCCGCGAGAGCTGCGATCTGCAGGCGACCGTCACGGTTCCAAACAAATTGGTCGACCGCAATTGCCCGAGCGTGGAAACCAAGCTCGATGATGTCACTCTTGTCGCCAGACTTCAGTACGTCGTAGTAAATAGCTAGACGATTTCCAGTAGCTACCGCGAGATCGGTGGTGTTGTAGCTTAGTCTTCCCCACGCGATAGAGTCTGCGCTAGCAGAGAGTGAGTGACTGGCGACCGGCGCGAGAAGTCCACCCTTGGATCGCGGGTCGAAAATCAGCAACTCGAGGTTACTGCCGCTTTGAATTCCGACCGCAACGTGACCTGCGCCATTGACGGCCAGCGCGGTGACATCACCAGGCAAATCGATGCGGCGCGCCGCTGCGAGATTGCCGCGTCCGTCGCCGGAGAGAATGTACATTCCGCCGCCGCGTTTGGCGACAAGCAGGTCCATCTGGCCATCGCCGTCGAAGTCCGCAGTCGCAAGGAAGTCCGGCGACTCGGGGACCGAGACGGCAACTGTAGTCTTCAGGAATTCGGGCGGCATCTCGCCCTTGAGCGCGCGGGCATACACGCGCGGATCCTTGGGCGCGAACGCGTCGGGGTTGCCGCGGGTGATGGTCACGACACCGCCGCTCGCAGTACGGTACCCAGCCACGAGGTCGGGAGCGCCGTCAGCGTCGAAGTCAGCCGATGTCAGCGCAGTGGGTTTGGCTCCGGAACGCAAAGCAGCCGCAGCGTCGAAATCGCCACTGTATTCCACGGGCAGCGGACGAGCGCTTTGCGCATCCATGAAAGGACGCCCGACTCCGCTGAAGCTTGCGAGCGGTTTGTTCTCCGCCGCGCTGGTATGCGCGATGGGAGAGTAGGCGAGGATGGATAGGATACAAACCGACAGCACCGAAACGACGCGGGGAATTTGCTTCATGGCAACAGCCTCCAGGCATGGAACGACACACCGAGGCACAAAGGTTCATCGAAGTGTCGACGTTGGCTAGCTTTGAGGATCAAGAGGTATGCATCTGCCTTTTAGGCAGAAACTCTGGAAAGGCGCAAGGGTCGCTTTATTTGAGATAGAAGTCAAGTCAAAATTGCATAGACACCGGAAAGTTTAATCGTCCGTGAAATGCCGCTGGCTGAGGTGAGAAGCTGCTTGACAGAGCCCCCTGAACGCTGGCATCATTCGCGCTTGTCCCGAGTGCGACGCTCGTAAACATTCGCCAATCTCTGCCGTCCTCCCCAGGAATGGCTTGTCAATGTCTTCAATGCTTCATCAGGGCCTTCACTTGTCTTCACACGTGGAAATGGACGATCCCAGCACGGCCACGGACCCCACAGAGGAGATTCCCTTCGGTGCGGTAGCAACTACGCAATTTGCGCTCGTTCCTGAGAAATCCGAAGATGAGCCGTTTCTTTATGCGATCTTCGCGACCACTCGTGCGGAAGAGCTTGCGCTCACGCAGTGGTCCCTTGAACAGAAGGAACAATTCCTACGCATGCAGTTTGCCGCCCAGCGGCATTCGTATGAGACTCAATTTCCCGATGCCGAGCGGTCGATCATCGTGCATAATGGAGCGCCTTCAGGACGGCTTTTTCTCGACCGCACCGCCGACGAGTTACATATCGTCGACATTGCCTTGGCGCCGGAGTTTCGTAATAAGGGCATCGGATCGGCGATCATGTCCAGGTTCAAAACCGAAGCGACCGCCTCCGGCAAATCGATTCGGCTATACGTGGAGCGGTTTAATCCGGCGCTGCGCTGGTACGAAAGACTTGGATTTGAGAATACGAGTTCCAGCGAGATATACCTGGAAATGATTTGGCGGCCGAACCGTAATGTCGGTAAACAGTAAGACGGGCCCAATACATCATGACGATCGAGTTAAACAAGGCCCTGTTTGAGAAGAACGTGAACACGAAGTTTCTGCTGTGCGATGCGAACGGCGAGCACGCGCTCGACCTGATCGAATTGAAAAGCGGAAACATTTCGCCGATGTACGAGAGCTTTTCGTTACTCTTCCGGGGTGATGGCGGCACGGTACATGAGCAGCGGACGTACCTTATGAAACACGCGACGGTTGGAGAGTTCGACTTGTTTCTTACTCCGGTCGGGCGCAGCGAGCAAGGGACATTTTACGAGGCCGTTTTCAACCAGTTGGTGGAACGGCTAAATCAGGAGAAACGCGATGGGTAGCCCTTATGTTGGTGAAATCCGGTTATTCGCGGGGAACTTCGCCCCCTTGAATTGGGCTTTTTGTAATGGGCAGTTGATGTCAATCGCTGAGAATTCGGTCTTGTTCAATTTGATTGGCACGACGTATGGCGGCGATGGAATAAGCACCTTCGCGCTGCCTAATCTCCAGTGCCGCGTTCCGATCCACATGGGCACGCTCGCGGGCGGGTCCACCTACGTCGAGGGGCAACTTGGCGGCGTAGAAACGGTGACGCTCACAACTGGCCAAATGCCTGCTCACAATCACGTTCCGTCTTGTAGCTCGTCAACCACTGGTAGCGCTGCTCCGACCACCGGATCTTACTGGGCGAGCCCAACCGGGACCAAGCAGTACACGACGAACGCTCCGAACGCGACCATGGCGAACTCAATGACGCTGGCGGGCGGAAATCAGCCGCACGATAATATGCAGCCGTTCCTCGCAGTGAGCTTCATCATTTCGTTGTTTGGGATCTACCCATCGCAGAATTAGAACCGGCCGACAGGAGAAGAGCAGATGAGCAGTCCATATCTGGGTGAGATCAGAGTCATGAGTTTTGGATATGCGCCGAAGGGCTGGACGATGTGCAACGGACAGCTCCTGTCCATCGCACAAAATGCCGCCCTCTTCGCGATTTTGGGCACGTTTTATGGGGGAAACGGCATCAATAATTTCGCCCTGCCTAACTTGCAGGGGCGCGTGCCACTCCATGTGGGTACCGGAGGAGGCAACACATTCGTCCAAGGGCAAAGCGCGGGCAATGAAAGCGTTACCCTGTCGATTAACCAGATGCCGCAGCACTCTCACTCTGCACCGGCTAGCGTCTCGACCGCAACCCAGGTAAGTCCATCCAACGCATATTGGTCCAATTCAGGGCTGCTCGAGTATGCGACCAGTCCCCTCGACGGAACCGTGGCGCCGGCAGCGATCGGCATTGCCGGTCAAAGCCAACCGCATGAGAATCGGGCGCCATTCCTGGTTCTGAATTTCTGCATTGCCTTGTCGGGAATTTTCCCGTCCCGAAACTAGAGAGCTATTAGGAGAGCGGTGATGTCGGATCAATTTCTCGGAGAAATCAGAATTTTTGCCGGTAATTTCGCGATCTTCGGTTGGGCATTATGCAATGGACAGTTGCTGCCAATCAGCCAGAACACCGCACTATTTTCCCTGCTCGGCACGAACTATGGTGGAAACGGCACCAGCACTTTTGGTCTGCCTAACTTCCAAGGGAGCATGCCGATGCATTGGGGCAATGGCGCGGGCTTGACGCCTCGGGTCGTCGGAGAGACGGGCGGAGAGGACAACGTCACCGTGTTGAGCACCGAAATGCCGCAGCACAATCACGCCCTCAATTGCTACGACTCGGGCGGTTCCCAGGACGCCGCCACAGGCGCCACATGGGCGAGGGAGGGCGCGTCGCGTGGGAAAGATCTTTATGTTTCCACCGTCGGCGGCAGTCCCGTCAACATTCAATTTCCGTTGATCGGCGGCTCTCAGCCTCACAATAATATGCAGCCGTACCTCGCCCTGACCTTCATCATTGCGATGTCGGGGATCTACCCCGCGCGCAATTAAACGAGTAACAGAAGCAATATTCGCCATCGGACCAGAGGAGAAGATATGGCCATCACGAGACGAGAACTGTTGGGACGCGGCAGCCTGCTAGCCGCACTTGCCGTAATGCCGACCTCGCTGTTAGCGGGCGAGGCCACCAAGCTCGCCGCGAACTCGCCACTTCTAACCAAAGCAGATTTTGAAGCCCTCAAGGGATCGGTGTTCCAGGTGACATCGGGCAAGGTTCGGCAATCGATGACCCTGGTTTCCGTCGAAGACATTGCGAAGCCCGAAGAACCGAACCTGGCATCATTTGCGGTTCGGCCCTCTGCCGCGCCGCCTGCCCGGAATCTCACAACGTTTGCGGTTCGCTTCTATGGTGGAAGCAAGCCGCTTCCGCAGGGCACTTACACGTTCGAGCACGAGAAATTGGGGTCCTTCAGCCTGTTCATCGTGCCCACGGGCACTTCGGACCTCTTCTACACCGCGACCTTCAACCGCATCTAGCGATGCCTGCGCGCGTGATTCCCCATCACGCGCCGTGCGAATGTTTCTCAGGCATACCCAGTCGGCTCACGGTTTCATTTCCAAAATCAAATTCGATCAGAACCGCGGGCTGACTCCCGACGACCCAGCCATCATGCTCCGGCTCGATCGAGACCACTTGCGGCGCGCGAAATTCCACTACGCACCCATCCTTAAACTCCATATGAATCTCGCCCGCGGCCAGGAAGCCGACGTGGGCGTGCATACAGAAATCAGTACCTACGAGCGGCTTCATGTTCTTGGACCAACGGAATCCGACCGGATAGACGACCCGCTTCACCCGGCTGCTGCCGACGGTGACAGTATCCATTTGCACTCCACCGACCTCGCGGTGATCCGCGCCCTGCATTGGAGCGAGAAGGGTTTCCGACATTGCCATCCACCTCCCTGTGAACTTGAAAACGTTATCATGCGACGGCATGCGTGACCTGCCCCATCGCCCATTTATTATGATTGCCTGCTCAAACCGTTGGAGCGCGGTACACTGGCGTCCGCATGGGAAAGACACTAACGCGGCAATTGGCGCGCCTGGAAGAAATGCGGCATCTCTACGGTGCCGGAGCCGCGGTTCAGGTTGAGAAATTCCTCGATACGCTTGGCAACGAGCATTTTCCCGACCCTGAGTCCCTAATTCGATTTCATGATGCCCTGCTTTTTCTGCGTGCCTTTCCGCAGAGCCTGGGTGTGGTGCGGCGAACGGAGAGCCTGCTCGCAGGCATACGAGCGCAAGTTGAAGCGCCAACCAAGAACAAAGCTGCCGTGAGCGCGTTTGACCCGGAAAACGTCTCCGGAATCGCTGGCACATCGATCGAGCAAATCTTCACCTACGAAGTCGCTCGATGGCTGGTGCAGCGGCACGGAAGACACGTCAAAGCGAATTGGGATGAAGAGACGCAAGCGTCACGTTTGGGCGCAACGTTGTCTCGTTTCCTTCCGCTGCTGGACGATGATGCGCTGGTCGAGGCTGACACTCCCTACTTGAAATGGATCGATGCGGCGGCAGGCGGAGCTAAGCGCGACCTTGCCTGGCTCATGCAGAGGTTCGACAGCTTGTCGCTTTCGCTAGCCGAAAAGACCGAGCTTTATGATGCGCTGGATCTTTGGCTCAAATGGGAGATGCCGGACTCCGCGAGCCGGACCCACTTGCGTGTCAAGACGAAGAGCAAGTTCTGTCACAAAGCGCCGCTGATTCGCCGCAACCAGGTTTCTTTGGCGGACGAGTTCGCGGCTCCCGATCTGCCGATGCAGAAATTGTCCGCCGCAGAGGGCGCGGAAATCTTGGACAAAGTCCGGGAGGCCTTAACCGTGCGCGGGCGCGAGTTGTATGGGACGACGCGCGGGGATGCATCGTCGGTGTGGCGCGCGGACGTGGGACGTGGCGTCAGCATTTTTCTTTGGGGACTCCCGCCGGAGCGACGTCTGCCGTTACGAGCATATTTTGCAGGACTGACATTCAAGAATGGCGTACCCATCAACTATGTGGAAGGAATTTCGCTTTTCGAGTGGATGGAGGTCGGGTTCAATACCTTTTATGCCTATCGCGACGGCGAATCGGCATGGATCTACGCGAAGGCGCTGAAACTGCTGCACCAATTGACCGGAGTGACTTGTTTTTCTGTGTATCCATACCAGTTGGGCAAAGACAACGATGAGGCGATCCAGTCTGGCGCGTTCTGGTTTTATCGCAAGCTTGGGTTCAGGCCGGGGCGGGCCGAATTACTGGCGCTCACGCTAAAAGAAGAGAAGAAGATGGCCGCCGACCCGAGCTATCGCGTTCCTGCACGCACGTTGCGCAAACTCGCCGATGACCATGCGTTCTATGAGATCGGCGATCGCCCGAGGGGAGCGTGGGACACGTTTTCAACTCGCAATCTTGGCCTAGCCGTTCAGCGGCGGATGGCAATAGAGTTCGGCGGGAACCCTCGAGGGATGATTCGCACACTCACGGCAAAGATGGCGAAAATCTTGGGCGCGGATCTTAGCGAGTGGAATCGGCTCGAGGTGAGTGCCTTCGAAAATATCAGTCTTGTACTCGCCCTATCTCCCGAAGTCAGCCACTGGAGCGCCGCAGAAAAGCGCGCGGCACTAGGAGTGATTCGCGCCAAAGCAGCGCCGGACGAAATCAGTTACCTGCGCCTGACGCAGGGGCATGAGGCGATGCGGAGCGCAATGTTAATAGCCGGGTCGGAAAAGCGATAAGGCTTCATGCTGAGTGGGCTGCCACTGATTTTTGTCGACACAATCAGCGGCAGCGAAGAACTCACCGAATGCCTGCAAACCAACTAGCTTCCGCCGC
>Ga0206868_10112_pt1 | contig 24821 bp, 24 predicted proteins | sample Alteio_BWOrgCont_38_FD_152901 | JGI IMG/M metagenome (GOLD analysis project Ga0206868, IMG submission 152901) | Enriched cells from forest soil in Barre Woods Harvard Forest LTER site, Petersham, Massachusetts, United States -... | ecosystem: Environmental > Terrestrial > Soil > Temperate forest >... | reverse complement strand
TCGAGCTAACGACGCTATCCGCCGATCTTGATCATCCCGACTCGACCTTTGTAGAGGACGCCGCGATCCTGACGCCGAAGGCAGCGATTCTCTGCCGTCCCGGCGCCGCCAGCCGCGCGGGAGAAGTCGCGGGGATTCGTCCGGCAATTGAACGGTTTTTCGCGGTGATTCACACGGTGAATGATCCCGGCACGCTCGACGGTGGCGACATCTGCGAGGCCGAGGATCATTTTTTTTTCGGGCTCTCGCACCGCACCAACGAAGAGGGCTGCCGCCAACTTGCTGAGCATCTCTCCAAGTTCGGCTACACATCCACAATCGTGGATATCCGCGCGATGAATGGCATTCTTCATCTCAAAAGCGGCATCGCCTACATCGGCGACAACACGCTGGTGGTGATGGAGGAAATGGCCGGCAATCCCTTGTTCCGCGGTTACGAACTGGTTCGCGTCTGCCGCGAAGAAAGCTACGCCGCCAACTGCGTGCGCGTGAACGATCGCGTACTCGTGCCGTCGGGCCATCCGAAACTGACTGCAGAATTGGAGCGACGAGGATTCCATCCATTGCTGCTCGATATGTCGGAGTTCCGTAAGATGGATGGCGGCCTGAGTTGTCTTTCGCTGCGGTTCTAGGTTACGAAAGCTAGAATGATGAAATTTATCCTGACGGTTTTGACCTGCGCGACGATGGCCGCGGCGCAGCAGCCGTTTCCGGTCACCTCGATTGTGGATGCGCCCAGCATCGCGGGCCGCGCCGTTGAACTCGACAGCGCTGGAAAGCTGCTTCCATGGCCCATTCCGGACGATACGGGCTACTCCTACTCCGCTTACTTCCTCTCGCAATGGACGATCGTTTGGGACCAATACAATCGCCAGCGGCTGCCGTATTTCTATTGTTGTTTCGACTTCGACCGAACCACGTTCGAGCTTGATCCTGATCGTCACTGGGCCTACTCCACCGGCTATCTGCGCGCGATGATGCAAGGCTTCATGGAACGTCTCTACCCATATACTGGCGATCCCCACACGCTTGAATTTCTCCAGAACTTCGTTGATTACGAACTGGAAAATGGGCGCACACCGGAAGGCTACGCGTGGGCGCGAGTGCCCTATCCATCGGCGAATCCTGGCAGCGCGCGCTACACGGGATGGAGTGAGCACGGCGAAGACTACGTTGAGCCGCACGTGGTTGGCGAAGATGGCTACGCCTACCTGCGGCTTTACGAGACGACTGGCAATACGAAGTACCTGCGCGCTGCGATTCGCTGCGCCGAGGCGCTCGTGAAGAACTACAAGGCGGGCGACGAACGTAACTCGCCGTGGCCCGATCGCTGTTCAGCGCGCACCGGGCGCGTGGAGGGCGGCAAGGGAATGTTTCCGTACTCCGCCAATGTCGTCGAGCCAATCATGCTGTTCGATGAACTCATGCGCCTCGGGCAGGGCGACACCGCGTCGTATAAGAAGGTCCGCGCGGGGGCATGGGCGTGGCTGATGCAATATCCCATGCGTAACAATGTGTGGGTGGGCTACTTCGAAGACGTGCCGGGCAGCATGGACAACATGAACCAGGTGATCCCGCTAGAATTTGCCCGTTACGTGCTTCTGCATCCGGACAAGGATGCGCAGTGGAAAGATCATGCGCGGCAACTCATTGAGTGGGTGAAGACTACGCCGAAGTGGCCGAAGTACATCGTCCACGGCGCGACCGTCACCACGGAACAGGGCGATGGCAAAGGCTTCTGTTGCAATCTTCCGAACCAGTGCTGCGACAGCCATAGCGCACGGCTGGCCGCAGTTGAGGCGCTCTACTATGCGAAGACCGGTGACGCGGCGTACAAAGAAGCGGCCTACCGCACCTACAACTGGGTCACGTACTTTCAAGGACTATCCGCGGCGGCGCACGCTCCATTCAGCAATCAGTGGTGGTTTACCGATGAATTTGCGGATGGGCCGCGCCGTATGATGGACGCTTTCTGGGCGGTGCCCGAATGGGCGCCCGCGGCGGAGTCGCATCTCGTTGGCTCGATGTCGGTGGTCACGAAGATTGCTTACGGCGCAGGTTCGGTCACATACTCGACCTTTGACGCTGAATCCACCGACGTCCTGCGCTTGAAGTTCACTCCCGATTCCGTGATGGTCGGCGGAAGGGCGATTCAGCGACGCAACGATCTCGTTGGCGAGGGCTACACCTTCGACGACACCACGCACGTGCTCCGGATCCATCACACGAGCTCTCCCGACGTCGACATCCAGGGAAAAGACGGGGAAGCGCCACCATCGATCATCACCTTCGACGATCCGCACCTGGCGGCTGGAACCGCTCTGGTTCAATATCCAAGCGGTGTAATCAATTGGGATAAAGGAGCATGGCAGATCGGTACGCCCTCTGGAAAGTTCGGCACGTTCACCCTCGCGCTGAGCGATCCAAACGTGCATCGGGCCGGCTTCACGTTTTATGCGCCGCGCATATTTACGGGCGTCGCTATCTATAACGACGGCGACCGCGAAGCGTCTGTCGTCGTGCGCTCACAGGACAATCGCGAGGCGTCAGTGACCATTGCACCGAAACAGCTCAAGCGATTTCGAACCGGTTGGCACGAACCAACGTCGAAAGTCACACTTGAGTTCACGAACGGGCAAGGCCTTCGCTTCGACAACCTTGCCTATGAGCGTCCCTAGTGGCGATTCCGCCCCTTAGGCACCGTCTCCCTCTTATTTAAGACGATTCGTTTCGGTCGCGATATAGTACAGGCCTCGGCCCTGAGCTCACCGTTCGAACGAGCGATGCTAAGAAAGCTATTCTTCATTCGATTCTGCGCGATCGCGGTCGCCTCGACCGCTGTGCTCGTGCTCTATGGCTGGGCGACGCATAATCTCGAGCTGATGACCGTGGTGCCGGGTTTCATCACCATGAAGGCAAACACGGCCGTCGCCTTCCTGCTGGCGTCTCTAGCATTGTTCTTGAGGCGCTATAGGAATGTCTCCACCGCGGCGGCAATTCTCGCTGGGACCTTCGGACTGCTCACGCTTGTCGAGTACCTCGGTATGCCGCTCCATCTCGACGAGCTTTTATTTCGCGATCCATACTCCACCGTTTTCCCCGGGCGGATGGCGCATATTACCGCCATTAACTTCGTGCTTCTCGCCCTGTCGCAGATCGCCCTCAGCCGGAAGCGACCGATGTTCAGAGTGGCGCAGTCGTGCGCCGCGCTGGTCGCTCTGTCTTCCGGATTCGCCATTCTCGGCTATCTCTACGGCGTACCGTTGCTCTACGGATCGCTCCATTACACAGCGATGGCCCTGCACACCGGGGCATGTTTCCTGCTGCTCTCCATGGGAGTTCTGGTCGCGAGTTCGGAAGGCGGATTTCTCAGCACGATTCGTACTGGCACGGTGTCGAGCGTGGTGCCCGAGATATTCCTGCCCGCCGGCATCCTGATCCCATCGTTGATCGGCTTGCTCGTCATGCGAGGGCCGTTCTCCGACCTTGACCCGAAACTGGCGCCGGCGCTCATCGTGGTTCTCAACATCGTGCTCTTTGTCCTGCTGGGCGTTCGAACCTCTGTCATCCTGCACCGCATGGAGGAAGCACGCGAAAATGCCGAGCGGCTGTCGAACATCGACCCCCTGACGCAACTTGCCAACCGCAGGGCATTTGATGCGACGATGAAGTTTGAAATCGTTCGCGCCCGGCGTTTGAAATTGCCTCTCAGCGTCATCGTGCTCGACGTCGATCGGTTCAAGCAGATCAACGACCAACATGGGCACGCACAAGGCGACGCGGTGCTTAAGTCGCTGGCTGCGATGTGGAAAAACGAGATTCGCGAGATCGACCTGCTGGCGCGTTTCGGAGGCGAAGAGTTCGTCCTCGTTGCGCCAGGTACGCCGGCAGACGGTGGCTTCGCGGTCGCGGAAAAGCTGCGGAAGCTGGCGTCCCGGTGCGATGCGCATCCCGGCATCACCGTCTCCTGCGGCATGGCGACGTTTCCCGCAGATGGCGAAAGCTCAGAAGAGATGTTTTCGGTGGCTGATGCAGCACTCTACCGCGCGAAGGCAGCAGGACGAAACTGCACCGAGCGCGGACGTGCCGTGACGGCGATTTGACGGTGAAAAATGAGGAAGGAATGGTGCGCCCTGGAAGATTCGAACTTCCGACCTTCTGATTCGTAGTTCACTCGTAATACGGGCTGCTTGAGTCACAAAAGCAGCATAAACAAAGCGTTAACTAACAATGCGCCCGCATGGATGGTTCGAGAAAGACGTTGGAAAAGCTTGGAGAATTTGGGAAGTTTGAATGCCGTAGGACACAAAAAGGACACAGTCGATGCCGGACAAATGAAAGAGATTCTGAAGAGGCAACGCCTTAACTAGGTCTCATTTAGCATCACCGTACTCCTCCTAGTTCCTTGTTGCGGAGATGCGACGGATTCCTCTGAAGGACGTCAAACGAGGGCCCGCGGCCTTCCTGCGCCGTGGAAAGGGATCGGCACTTAGGGATGTGATAAGTAGAATCGGGTCGCGGTTGCTCGAGCTGACCTCCGCCGATCAAGTGACATCCTAGCGGTCCGACTCAGCGACCCTCGTCATCTTTAGTGTTTTGGGGAAAATATTCGTTGACATCGTTATCTTCACCAACAATTTCAGACACAGTTGTCACAATCTGGTCTTAGGCAGGGTCCTCCAACAGGTGAGTGGAACTCTTCTTTTGCTTCGACGTTGAAGTCAGCAACATTTTTACGACGACGTAGAGGACGGGGATGAAGAGCAGGTTGAAGACCGTAGAGATCAACATGCCTCCGACGATCGCCGTGCCGACGGAATGGCGGCCGAGTTTGCCGGCGCCGGTTGCGAAGTATAGGGGCAGTACGCCGAGGATGAAGGCGAACGAGGTCATGAGGATAGGGCGCAGGCGTAGTTCTGCGCCTTCGACTGCGGCTTCGGCTATCGAACGGCCTTGATCGAGCAGTTGTTCGGCGAACTCGACAATCAAAATCGAGTTCTTCGCCGACAGACCGATGAGCATGACGAGACCGATTTGTACGTAGACGTCGTCCACCAGTCCGCGGAACGAGATGAAGAGGAGCGCGCCGAGAACCGCGGTGGGCACGGCGAGCAAGATGATGAAGGGAAGCGCGAAGCTCTCGTACTGTGCAGAGAGCGTGAGGTACACGACGACGAGGCCGAGGGCGAAAATGAGGATTGCCTTGCCGCCCGCCTCTACTTCTTCCAGGGCAAGTCCTGTCCATTGGAAGGTCATACCCTGGATCATGTTTTGTTTGGCGAGTTCCTGCATGGCTTCAAGGCCGTGGCTGGAACTGAATCCGGGCGCGGCGGCGCCGTCGATTTCCGCGGAGCGGAACAAGTTGTAATGATTGATGACTTGCGGGCCGGATGTGTCTTGGAGCGTGACGATGTTTTCCAGGGGGACGAGCCCATTGGTTTCGGAGCGAACGTAGTATTGGCGGACGTCGCTGGCGGTCATGCGGTACGGCTGATCGGCCTGCACGTAGACACGGTACGAGCGGTTGTTGAAGTCGAAATCGTTGACATACTGCGAGCCCATGTAGACCCCGAGGGCCTGAGCGACCTGATTGATCGGTACCCCGATCGCCTTGGCCTTTTCGCGATCGATCCGGACGAGCTGCTGCGGATCATTGGCGGTGAAGCTGGTGAAGAGGCCAACGAGATCCTTGCGTTGACGGCTGGCGCCAACAATCTTGTGCGCGACCGTGTCTACGTCTTGCAGAGTATTGCGACCCAGATCTTGAAGTTCGAACTGGAAGCCGCCGAAGCTGCCGATACCGCTAATGGCCGGCGGTTCGAAGGGCACAACGATGGCGCCGGGAATGGCGAAGAGCTTGGGGCCCACACGGGCGACGATGTCGCTGGCAGCGTGCCCTTTGCCTTTGCGTTCATCGATCGGCTTGAGCGGTGCGAAGACCAAGCCGTAGTTGGAGGAGCTGCCGCCGGAGAGCGAGAAGCCGGGGACGGCGAAGGTGCCGAAGACGTCGGGATCGGCGCGCAGGAGCTGTTCGGCCTGTTTCGCGATGTTGGTCGTATATGCCAGCGACGCGCCTTGCGGAGCCTGAACCACAACGATGAAATAATTCTGGTCTTCTTGCGGGACGAAGCCGGTAGGTACGTGGACGTACATGTAGCCGGTGGCTAAGAGTCCTACGGCGAACAGAACCAACATCGCGTACCGGAAACGCAGCGCCACTCCGACGACGCGCCCGTACGCAGTGCCGAGTCCGTGGATCGCGTCGTCAATGCCGTGCGCGATCTTGCGATAGCCCTTCTTAATCAAGTCGATGCGGGTCCAGTCGAGGACTTCGTACTTCTTCTCCTCACTGCGCAGGAGAATTGCAGCCAAAGCGGGAGAGAGCGTCAACGCGTTAAAGAGCGAGATGGCTATCGAGAATGCGATTGTCAGAGAGAACTGGCGATAGAGAATTCCGGTGGTGCCTGGGAAAAACGACACCGGCACGAAGACAGAGATCAACACCAGCGAGGTTGCCACGACAGCGCTTGAGACCTCCGCCATCGCGACCGATGTGGCGCGATGAGGATCGGTGCCATCCTGATTGATGTGGCGTTGCGCGTTTTCGATGACCACAATGGCGTCGTCCACGACGAGACCTGTAGCGAGCGTGATCCCGAACAGCGTCAGAGAATTGATGGAGAAGCCGAATGCCTTGATAAAGGCGAAGGTGCCGATCAGCGATACCGGGATAGTGACCGCCGGAATGATGGTGGCACGCCAATCCAGCAGGAAGAGGAAGATCACGATGATGACGATGATGATGGCTTCTTCCAGCGTGGTGGCGACTTCTTTGACCGAGTCACCAACGACAGTGGTGGTGTCGAAGGCGATTACATACTTGATTCCCGGAGGGAATGATTTTGAAAGCTCGACGAGGGCGGCTTTGGCGGCCTTGTCGACTTCGAGCGCGTTGGCGTTGGAGAGCTGCTGAACGCCGATGCCGATGGCGTCGTGTCCGCTGTAGAGGAGATTGGTGTCATAGTTTTCTGCGCCGATCTCGGCGTGCCCAATGTCCTTCAACTGTACGATGCCGTTGCGCGTGCTCTTGAGGATGATGTTCTCGAACTCACGGGGTTCGGAGAGGCGTCCGACGGCGCGCAGCGTGATCTGAAAATCCTGCTTGGGATCAGCAGGAGGGCGCCCGAGTTGCCCCGCTGGAATCTCGACGTTCTGTTCCTGGAGCGCGATTACAACGTCGGCGGCGGTGAGTTGACGGGCTGCGAGCTTGGTGGGGTCCAGCCAGATGCGCATGGCGTATTTGCGCTCGCCGAAGATGACGACGTCACCTACGCCGGGAATGCGCTTCAGTGCGTCCCTGACGTAGACATCGAGATAATTCGAGATGTACTGATTGGAAAGGCTGTTATCGGGTGAATAGAATCCCGCGGCGAAAACAAAGTTAGGGTTCGCCTTGGTGATGGTTACGCCGGTGTTCTTGATTTCTTGCGGAAGACGGCCCTGGGCGCTGGCGACCCGGTTCTGCACGTCGACGGCGGCGATGTTGAGATCGTAGCCAGTGCGGAAAGTAACGTTGATGCTGCTGGTGCCGTCGTTGGAACTGGTGGAGGTGATGTAGTGCATGCCCTCCACGCCGTTAATCTGCTGCTCCAACGGCGTGGTGACCGCCGATTCAACCACTTGCGCGTTGGCGCCGACGTAGTTGCTAGTGACGGTGACCTGCGGCGGCGCGAGGTCAGGGTAAAGCGAAATGGGAAGCGTAGGAATGCAGACGGCGCCGGCAAGAACGATCAGCAGTGCGCACACGGTGGCAAAAATTGGCCGTTTAATAAAAAAGTCTACCAACCCGGTACCTCTCTTCCTGAGCGGGACGGAGACTGGCTGCGGAACGGCAGTCTCACAAATGATTTAGCCGATAATCTGGACTGGAACACCATCCACGAGGAACTGTGTGCCGGAGATGATGACCTTGTCGCCGGGCTGCAATCCTCCAGTGACAACGTAAGAGTTGCCAATGGTGTCGCCGAGCGTGACCGCGCGTTGCTTAGCGAGCGTGCCGCCATTAGGATTCGACGTGGCGATGTACACGAACGACTGACCACCGATGCGCGTCACCGCCAGGACTGGTACCGTGGGCTTGGGGGAGCTGCTCCACACCACGCGCGCTTTGATAAGCTGCGCATTGCGGAACTTGTCGAGCGAACTATGGATGGGGGCTTTCACCAAGATGCCCTGGAGCGCGTTGTCCACTTGTTGCGAAATGAAAGAGACCTTGGTGGACTCTAGTGGCTCGCCGGAGCTGGTGACAATCTCTACTGGCAGGTTCATACGAATTTCGGCCCCGCGATCCGCGGGAATATAGATGTAGGCCTCGAGCTCGGCGTTTTCATCCACTGTGGTGAGCAGCGTCTGAGGCGAGACGTAGTCGCCAAGGTGCACAGGTATGTCGCCCACGATGCCAGCGAACGGGGCCACCAGATTGTAGTAGGCAAGCTGACGTTGTTGCGTGACTCGCGCGGCCGTGGAGGCGTCAAAATCTGCCTTGGAGTTCTCGTAATTCTGGACTGCTAGTTCATAGTCGCGCTTGGCAGTAACTCCCGACTCGAACAGCTGACGTTGGCGCTCGACTTCGCGTTGGTTGTAGTCAAGGGTCGCCTTCTTCTGCGCCTCGGTGCTGCGCTGCTGATCAACCGTCGCCTGCTGTTTCAAGGGATCGATGGTCATCAACTCCTGGCCGGCGCGGACAACGTCGCCGGACCTCACCAAGATCCTGGTGAGCGAGCCATCTACCTGGGGTTGAATGCTGGCCGAGCGGCGTGATTTCACCGTGGCAACGTATTCGTCGGCCTGCGGAACTGCTGTCAAGGAGACGGTGTCGGTCTTGACCGGAAGTGGCTGGGCGGCAGGCGGCGTCGCCTGCGTGTTGGTGCAGGAGACGCTGAGAAGGGAGGCCGCCATCGCTGCGGCAAATACAATAACGCTCATGAATTTTCCGGTTGCGGTCACTTAAGAAGCCCCCAAACTGCAGGTACAGATGTCCGAGGCGGGGCGAGAGATTCAGGTAACGCTGCGAAAGGACGTGCCGGTGCACGTAGGGGAGTTGCAGACGAGGTTGAGCTTCCAGCGATTTCGCAACGATGCCCAATTTTCGTTGTGCTGAGGATGTGCATCAGGAGCAGATCAAGTCCGCCAGATCGGTACCGACAAGTCGGGCTTACCTGCGGCACCCAATCGGCCAATCGGCACAATCCTATGAAAGCGCCCGTTTCGCCTTCTTTTGGAGGTCGCCGCCATGAAGGGGATCCAGTCCTCTGATTTCCGGATAACGAAAACAATCAACGAGGTGATCGTTTACCATCCCAACGGCCTGCATGTGGGCATATACGACCGTCGGACCAACGAAACTGAATCCGTGACCTTTTAGGTCCTTGCTGAACGCCTCGGACTCGACAGAAGTCGCGGGAATCTGTCGCATGATCTTCCACCGGTTTTGCTTTGGCTGTCCGCCAACGAAACGCCAGCAGTAGGAGTCGAAGCTTCCAAACTGTTCACGGATTTTCAGAAACGCACGTGCATTGCCCACCGCGGCCTCAATGTTCAATCGGTTGCGAATGATCTCAGGATTTAATACGAGCTTCTCGATTCGTCGATCCGAATAGCGCGCGACTCTCTCGGGATCAAACTCATCGAAAGCGCGCCGATAGCCTTCCCGCTTCTTCAGTACAATCGTCCAGCTCAACCCGGCCTGCGCAGCTTCAAGCACGAGAAATTCAAAGTGCTTACGATCATCGTGGACGGGGACACCCCACTCGCGATCATGATATTGGAGCATAAGCGAATCATCGACACGAACCCACGAGCATCGTTTAGTCGTCGCGGTTGCACTGCGCATAAAGAATCTACCTTTAGTCCTTACTTGACCACAGGGAGAACATCCCGATTTTAGAGGCGATCCAGAATGAAGGGGAAAGCCCCAGATGATTTGCCGTCAGACTGGGGCTTTTGGTGTCCCTTGGGTACTGCTACTGATTGTGCAAGAGTTTATCGCAACAGAGTCCTGCAAATAGAAAACCCCCCGGTCTGCTAGCCGGGGATCCGCCTGCAGGAGCTTGTGGATCATCTCCGCACACACGATTGCAAATCTCGATCAGCCATATCCACAGATGAACAGACTGCACCACAATCGTCGCCCCCGACCCCTACTCGGGTATGATCAAAAAGTGCGCACGAATCTCTCGACCGTAGAGCTTTGGGAAATCAGTTACATCGCGACGAAAATCCTCTCTGACTCGCAAGATGCGCATCAGGCCGCGGCTCGGATCCTTCACCTACTCGGCACCCGTTTCGAGGCGGTTTTTGCGGCTTTTTGGGTTCTGGACGGAAATCTTCCCGCGTTGCGCTGCGCAGCTGTCTGGCCAGATTCCGAGTCGCCCAGCGCGTTTGCGACGGTCACAAAACAACGACATTTCGGAATAGGCGAAGGGCTCCCAGGCAAAGCTTGGGAGACGCGGGACGTGGTCTGGGTTCCTGACGTTCGTCTTTCCACAAATTTTCCGCGAGCGTCGGTGGCGAAACTTGTTGGCATCAAGACTGGTTTTGCATTTCCCGCGACGAAGGATCAGTCCATCCTCGCCGTCATCGAAATTCTTGCAGACGAAGTGTATGAACCGAGCAGCGGCCTGCTCGATTACTTCCGCGCCCTAGGCGGACAGATCGGACTGTTCCTCGAACACTTCAACATGACGGTAAGCCTCTCAAGCGCGGAGCAGGAGTTTCGCCTCATCGCGGATGCCTCCCCGGATGCTGTGATCACGATCGACGAGACGAGCATTGTGATCTTTGCCAATCCCGCTATTCGAGACATCCTGGGCTACGCGCCTGATGAACTGATCGGAAAAAGCCTCACAGTGATCATGCCGGAAAGCTTGAGGCCGAAGCACCATGCAGGAATACAGAGATACAACGAAACGGGAGAACGTCATCTCGATTGGAACAAAATCATTTTGCCAGGCCTGCACAAGGATGGAAGCCAGGTTCAGCTGCAGGTTGCTTTTGGGCAATTTTGGCGGGGGGGAAAGCGCGTATTTACCGGCTTTCTTCGGCAAATATAAGATTGTCGGGAGTTATACTTCGACGACCGGGAAATCACTCCGCATTCCACAAAAAATCAACCCGCGACCCTTTAACATCCATCGCGGGACAGTTCCCGCTCCCGCCTGATCGATTCAGCGATCAGGACGCCTCCCGCCAGCAGCACAGCAATTCCCGACATTTCGCAATCGCGCCAGTGGTCAAGGTAGAGGAACGCTAGGACGCCGACGCCATTCGCGACTGCGAGAATCTGAAAGATGATCTTCATGGTCTACCCGAAAAGGGACAGGCTCCTGCTTGCGCCTTAGAACTTCAGCAGGAGCCTTCGTTGAAACGGCATTTGAATTGAGTGTCCTCCCCACCGTGAACCATTGCAATGCCACGTTTGCGGGACTGAGGCGGGGCGCTGACCGTTTCCTCTCGCGACGCTGCCATGGAAACCAGCGCGGAGCGGCCGATTTGGAAGACACGATACGCCCTCTGTGGGATACCCTATCGCCCCAAGATTGTTTAAATTCGCAACACTGTGGCGGCGAATCATGACCCCGATCAATTGGGAGAGATTTGTATGCTGATGCGCGAGTACGAGGCATCACTGCTGGTGAGCTGCGATCCCGAGGAGCAGCGAAGGCTCCGCCGCATCCTAACCGAGCTTCGCGCTTGCGTTGTGAACATGGAAAATCGATGAGTCTGCGCAAGCGGGAAACCCTGCAAACCGAAAATCGCCCGCCAACATGGCTGCGAACGGGGTAAATCGAGAAAGGCCTGATGTCAAAGAAGATCCGGATCAATAAGCTCAGGTGGTTGTTTTCCATGAGTGCTGGCGATGCGAACGCCGACGATATTAGGTCGTACCCTGTCAAATGGGAATCGATTGAATACCGGCTAACCACGCTGGGATTCAGTGCAGCCACGATCGAAGAGGCGAAACGGAGACTCGACGCCGGCGAAACTACATTGATGTTGTCGATCTAATTCCGGCCCACAAGGCAAATGAGTACCAGCGTGTCGCGTGTCTCCTGATGTACCCAACCGCTTCGACCCGGTCCCGAAATACTTCGACCAGATCTACACCTGCGAGCTCGCAATGGGTATGGTACATGCGCGCATAACCAAACGAGCCACATTCTTGGCCACAATGGCGCGAGGCGATGACCTAGAAAGCGGCCCTGCCTCCGCGAGACGCGCAATCTGACCCCGCACGATTCTCCACCGATTGGATCACCCCTTTCCCAATTCGCATGCGGCGATATTGCGCCTGCCGGTGACGCTCAATCTCGATTCGTGGGGTTGTATCTTTCTACGATAGGTCTAGCCTTGTGGTATGTGGTTGCAGCTCAGAGTGGATCGACTCGACGATCTCAACCGCGCCCTACAAACCCGAACCACTTTGCGGATACCCGAGTCGGTTTTGAAAGAGGTGTCACCAGCGTCTGACTGTCAAGAAATAAGCTGGCTCGGAGGTTTTTAAATGTGGGTTCGACAAACCCTCTCGAATGGTGCTTCGTATGTGGCTGATTCTTCTGCGGCCTTCTTCTGCGGGTTTGGGATTCGACAAAGAGGAGATTATGGACTTTGGGACTATGAATTGCGATTAGACCGATCTTGGCGAACTGAAAAGCGAACCAGCATTCCGCAAGCGACGACGAAGAGCCAGACGATGCCCACTTCCAGGATGGTTTCGGGGCCGTTCAAGCTAGCCTTGCTGGTCTCAGTCGCGATGGGATGCTGCCAGACCGGGGCGCGATAACTCCCCAAGGATAAAGAGGAGTCGTTCGGGTGAACGCGTTCCCACGGAGCGCGATAAAGCAGAACTCCGGTCGCTAGGACTCCGACCATAGCAATCAACACGACGAAACGCTGCATTCGGGATTAGTGCATTTTGGGCTCAGGATTCACATACCCCGTTTGGGGGATTGGCGACGGATGAGAGTCTCGGAAGATGCCGAAAAAGGGTGGTGTCTCAGTTTGAAGGAAAGTCTCTTGAGGGCGAAGGAAAGGATTGACGAATCTTGCAACGCTCAGATTCGGCCATCGTCGGGTGTGTCCAAAGTAGCTTCCACGTTCTATCTTCGGGAGACCATCCTGAGCTTTGAACGGCCTGTAGAAGCCATGTCTCTATGCGACCCTCTGGGGGTTGCACTGTAGTGTGGCCTGTTTGGTCGGAGTCGGAACCGGAGACCCATCCGGCTGGCGTCAAATGGTATTCAATTTCATAGCGATCGTAGGCCATGAGGACACTCTAAGCCGGCGACGCGATTACTTCCAGCGTCCAGACGTTCACGGCCTGCCTCAGGATCTGCTGCAAAACATCGCCTGTGGTTGCAACGTTGGCGGCCAAGGCTGCCGAGTAGTTAGGTAGCCGCGGATTGAGAGGCCTGGGTTTCCGCTCCGCCGCCGCTTTGCCGCATCACGACGCTCTTAGAGGCCAAGAACCGTTTCTCGCACCTGCCACACCGCATGTACCGGCGAGAGAGGAGGCGCGTCACCAGCCACTCAAATAATCCCCGATGCCGTGACCGATGGAGGCTTGCAGCGTTGCAGCGTGGGCAAGCGAGGTCTGCCATAGCTCACCTTACCACGCCCCCAGAGGAAACCGACAACACAGGGATGCCGATGTGAGTGAAACTTCCGTGGTGTTCAATCACTTAGTCTTTCGGGGGTCGGCAGCGGTCCGCCCGAGCCGCAATTCACGCGGTTGCAATGAGAGCGGCGTAGATTGCGCGACATGGAGCGGGTGAGAGTTTGGCTGAAATCCATCCCAGGCGATGACGGGAAATCCTCCGGAGTGTTCGAGTGCTCGGAGTGCGGCGATACATTCCGAATCGTCCCCAGACAGCCCAATGCCCTGACAGAGACATTTGAAGCTCATACAGCGGCACGACACGCGCATCTTCTGCCAAAAAAGAAAATCCCCAGGGATGGGGCGTAGGGGCGGAAGGGTCTCAAAGAGCGCACTGTATACCTACGCGCGACTCTCGGACGCGGGCCCAGAAAACTTGAAACCCCCGCTGCTCGAATGGCGGGGGTTTTCCGATCAGCCCTGCGCTTTGAAGCGGAGGGCTGCCTTACATTGGCACGGATGATACACCCTATCCGTGGTATGGGCACCCTCGCCTATGACGGGTACGATCCGAGTAAGAGCAAGCCGTTTCAACCTAGACCCCTGTGCTTACGTGCAGGGGTTTTTGTTTGCCGCGGGGGAGCTAATTCGCCTGTTCGCGCTCGATTTGGTCAATTGCGGTTTGGATGTCTTTCAGCGAGCAGTACAGCTCCCAAATATGCGAGGCGTCACCACGAAGGCGGAGCGCGGCTTGAGTCTCGGTGCGTAGTACTTTGAGGTCCTGGAGTTGATCCGGTCCGAGATGTAACCACATACCCCGAGATTAGGCCTAATGGGCAGAGATACTATCCCACGAACAGCCACTCCTTCTTCACCTTCAGCGGATCACCTCTCGATGCTGGCGACGTCCGGTGTCTCGGCGCTCTCAGAGAACGAACCCCTTTCGTGGGACGAAGCACCCCGAACTGAGCATTGGAGATTTGGTCACACGGCCTCACGCTGGAGTGTGGCCATTTCCTCTCATACCGACATCGCGGATCAAGTCCGAAATTTAGTTGAGTTCGAGGCCATTCTGCGCGAGGTCATGGCTTCGGAAACCCGCCCTTACAAACTTGCTCGGTATTATGAACTACTGCGCGAAGTGCAGGCACACCTCAGAGATGTATCATTTTGACGCCTGCCCGGAGGCCCGCGAGACCGTGCGCGATGTTCACGCCCTTACGATTCTCGTTCTCGATGGCTCCACGCGAGCCCACGAGCTCAGTGCGACACTCATCAATGCAATCCAGGCTCGCCTCGTCAGTGTGTCAAACGTGCAATCACTCTCTGCCCTGGCGAAATCCAGCACTCCCGACATCGCCATTTTTGGAGCCGAGCACTCTGCCGCCGACAAGCAGGTGGCCGAACAGCTACTCCGAGCGCTGAACCCCGAAATCAAGATCATTGACCTCTAAGATCCACCGACCCACTCCACAACCCAGTCGCGGGTAAGGATTGACAGCGCACGGCCCGGCGTGAAAACGCAATGCGGGGTTTTGCTTTGCTCGCATTCTCTCCCACGATCACGCGCTGAGACGACGTAAAATACCGACTGATGCCTTGCAGCTATGTTATCGATAAGCCCAGGCGATTGGTCTTGACGGCCGGCTGGGATGTGGTCACCTTCGACGAGGCCATGGCCCACCAAGATCAACTACTAGCCGACCCTGCATTCTCTTCGGAATACTCACAGTTGATCGACCTGACGCGGGTCACAAGCATTCCGATCGATGTTGGGCAAGTACGGCAACTCGCCCAGAGAAACGTATTCGGACGTGAGTCGTTTCGTGCTTTGGTCGGCACGACTCTGGTCGCCTATGGCATGCTTCGGATGCTGCAAGCCTTCCGGGAAATGGCTGGAGGAGAGGAGCAGGTAGCTGTGTTCCACGACCTTCCGAGCGCCCTGCGATGGCTTGATGAAGTGCATCCCATAAGTCGAGACATAGTGAGGAATGGCGAACCCATCCCCGGGGACGGCGGTCAGTAACCGTTGCTTCATTCCAGCCGTAATCTTGTGGCGTTCGGTCACAGAAGCCTACGCTGATATTCGTGATGAGCGCCGGGGCTGCGTGTGAGGAGTGCGCGGGGTATTCCAGGAAGCTTGCGAGCGCTGAAGATGACGAACTACGCGCGCAGGCTGGTGTTTTGCCCGCAACCACAGGCCAACAAGAGCAGGAGGCCACGCGTGTTTACATTTCTTGCCAAGCGAAGATTCGAGCCCTAAAAGAAGCCTTCCACGGATCGCACAAATACCAATGGAATGCGGTTAAGTAAGCCCCCGACTTCAATGGCGCTAGGCCCGTAATGCTGGGCACCCCCTAAAGTGCGGCCACACCGGCTCCGCCTCTAATGTCCGAAAAGCTTTATCGGCAACGTCTCTCCCTCAGCTACGATCAATATTGATCAGACGACCATTGATGGCCTCGGTAACATGCACTGAATGCGCTGGCCGGGGTAGGTTCAATGACCACTGACATAGAGGTCCGTTAAAGCCTAAGACTCCGTTTGTCATTGCGGCAATCAGAGTCTCCCGTGCAGGCACGGAGATGAAATGCCTATCGCTGCCATTTTGAACTCCCTTCCAGCGAACATCTCGCTCCTCGATCCTCACGGAGTCATCGTGCAGGGGCAGAAAATCGTCATTTCCCATGGCATGCTAGATGCGGATTCCAACGTGGGTAGTAATTATCTTGATATGTGCAGGAGCGGGCGTGGCGACCAGTCCGAAGACAGAGAACTGCTCTTCCACGGTGTGCAGGCGGTGCTTCAAGGTGAGCTACCGTTCTTTGGCTTCGAATACCCGTATCTCATGGCTCAGCAGAGGCAGTGGTTTTATATGACGGTAGTGCCCATAAGCCAGAAGCGGAGGGGCGGCGCGGTCGTGATGCACCTAAATATCACCGAGCGGAAGGAGGCAGAGCTTAAGCTTCAACGCATCGTCCGACTACACGCTGTCTCGGCTGCAATCAGCGAAGCGATACTACGCGTTAAACATCGCCACGAACTCTTTCAGGAGGTATGTCGAATCGCAGTCGAACGCGGATCTCTGAGAATGGCCTTCGTCGTTCAAAGGAACTTGGATTCAGGAATCGCAGAGCCGATTGCGTTTCACGGAGAGGCCATCGAATACCTTAAGGATTGGACGGTGCTTTCAGAGAATGACTACCTGTACGCGTCAACTGTCCCCGCCGTTTTCGAAACGGGAAAGCCCGCTATTTGCAACGACATCAAGGCTCGTCCGGGAGCAGTGCCTTCCACAGACCTTGCATTAAAGTACGGCTTTCGTTCCTGCGCTGCGTTCCCAATTCAGTTGGACAGCCAAAAGATCGGCGCAATTGCCCTAATGGCCCATGATCCTGATTTTTTTCAGACGGGCGAGATCGACCTCCTGGAAGGAGTCGCAAGCGGCATCTCGCTGGCATTGAAGGCGATAATCAGTGAGGAACAGAAACTCCGTGCGGAGAGGCTTCGCACTGCCCTCTACGAGATCTCGGATGCGAGTGACCAAGCTCAATCCCTTCGTGATCTGTATGAATCAGTGCATCAAATCGTCGGCCGCGTAATGGCAGCAAAGAATTTCTACATCGCTCTCTCTGATGATCCGGAAGGCCTGTTGACATATCCCTACTTTATTGATGAGAAGCTAGCGGACCATGCGCCCGTCACCGCGGGTCGCGGCCTCACTGCCTATGTGCTTCGGACAGGCTCCTCTCTGTTGTGTTCGCATGCCATGGAGGAGAAGCTTGCAGAAAAGGGAGAGGTCGTGTCGGGCGTCCCCTCTGCTGTGTGGCTGGGAGTACCGCTGTCTCTGGGGGAGAAAATCATCGGCGTGATGGCGGTACAGGATTATGAGAATCCTGCGGCTTACGGCGACACTGAACTTGAGATGCTAGAGTTCGTTTCCACTCAGGTCGCAAGGGCGATCGACAAGAAGCGCTCCGAAGAACATCGCAAGTTGCAAGCTCGGGTGATGGAAGCTACTGCGAATGCTATCGTCATCACGGATCGCGACGGTTCAATTTCCTGGGTGAACTCGGCATTCACGAACCTATCGGGGTATAGCGCTGCCGAAGCGATTCTGCAAGGTCCGAAGATTCTCAGATCGGAAAAACAGACCGACGGCCAATACGTAGAGATGTGGAACACAATCTTTCAGGGGACTCCATGGCGAGGAGAATTGGTTCATCGAAAGAAAGGAGGGGAACTCTACACTGAGCAAGCCAGCATCACTCCGGTTCGTGATGAGTCCGGAGAGGTGATGCATTTCATCGCCATCAAGCAAGATGTCACACGTGAACGCGAGTTGGAGGATCAATTTCGTAAAGCACAAAAAATGGAGGCGGTAGGTCGACTCGCGGCCGGCATTGCACATGACTTCAACAATCACCTTGCGGTGATCCTGGGATACACCGAGATGCTCGAAGAAAGACTGTCGGGAGATTCGGTGTCGCAAGAAAAGCTTGCCCAGGTTCATAACGCCACACTTCGAGCAGCAACTCTCACCAAGCAATTGCTGGCTTTCAGCCGCCAGCAAGTATTAGAACCCGTAGTACTCGACCTAAATGTGTCGGTTCATGAATTAGAGAAAATGCTACGCAGCCTCATTGGGACTAACATTGACGTCACGGTCGCCCGCTTCGATGATCTGGCACGAATCAAGGCCGACCCGGCCCAGATCGACCAGATTCTGATGAACCTTGCGATCAACGCGCGTGATGCCATGCCCAATGGCGGATCTCTCACCATTGAAACGGCGAATGTCGACTTGGATGCGGAATATGCCGCACAGCATAGCGGTTGCACGCCGGGCCCTTATGTCATGCTGGCGATCAGCGATACCGGAACCGGTATGGATGCCGCGACGCAGGCTCGTATTTTCGAACCATTCTTCACGACCAAGGAGCCCGGAAAAGGAACCGGCCTCGGCCTGAGCACGGTGTATGGAATCGTGAAGCAGAGCGGCGGCTCAATCTGGGTCTGTAGCGAGGTTGGCCACGGCACCTCGTTTAAGGTGTATTTCCCAGCCATCGAGGAATTGGTCGATCCGAAGCCTCCAAAGCCGACCATCGAGCGGCACCAGGCTCAGGGAGAGACGATTCTCTTGGTTGAAGACACCGGACCAATACTGGAAGTGTTGCGTGAGTTATTGCAATCAGTCGGCTATACAGTTCACGCTTTTGGCTCACCGAAAGAGGCCCTGAGAAGCGCTGAGCAGCATCTATGGACGCCAGTGTTGCTAATTACCGATCTCATTATGCCTGGGATTAGTGGGCGCGAATTGGCGGATCGGATAACGACGTTGTACCCCGAGATAAAGGTTCTGTATATGTCGGGATATACCGACGATACCATCCTCCGACTCGGCATCCAGGAACCCGCCAGAAGGTTTATTCAAAAGCCCTTCAATCGCACCGAATTGATGGAAAAAGTGCGCACAATTCTAAACTCGAAGCCAAACGCCATGGCCTCTCGATCCGAGTGAGTTGCACGTTCGCTGTAGTCCCTAATTCTCGACGCAGTCTCCTTGAAAGAGCCCGCGAGAGGCGTAGACTTCAGACATAGCAAAGCCTACGCTGACGTTCGTGATGAGCGTCGGGGATGTGTGTGAGGAGTGCGCGGGGTATTCCAGGAAGCTGGCGAGCGCTGAAGATGACGAACTACGCGCGCAGGCTAGTGTTTTGTCCGCAACCACAGGCCAACAAGAGCAGGAGGCCGCGCGTGTTTACATTTCTTGCCAAGCGAAGGTACGAGCCCTGAAGGAAGAGTGGGGCTTCCACGGACTACACAAGTACCAACGCAATACGATCAAATAAACCCGATTTCGCCGGCCCGATGGGCACGGCTACACCGCCCTTTTTGATCGGTCGTGGGTCAGGTTGGGTTGCGCTGCGATTGCGACTGGTTCAAAAGCTCAGCAACCGCAGTAATCAGTAACTGAGGGTTGGCAGCATCAACGGACTTTGTCGCCCCACCTAATTCAGGCTCTCCTTGTCTGAGCAGCGCTAGAACAGTGGCACGGCAGTGGGAAATTGCCGCCTCCGAAAGCGCCTTCTTGTCCGTATGCGGGATGGAATGCCCGATGATGAGCATGTCGTAATCGCCCTCAGTACATAACCGCATCGCTTCAACGAACCCCTCGGCAGAGGTGACTGTGTGACCGCAGGCTTCGAGCATCAACTGCCTGGTGTTTAGCAGCATTACGTCATATGAGACTGACAGAATGTGCGGCATCGGGTCCCTCGCGACCCGACATTCTAGCAAAGTTCGCCCGATTTACCCTTGATTCGGTGACTAAGCATCCGGCAATAGCCGTTCGATCTCCGCGAGCAGATCTGGGACGCTGGATGGTTTGGGCAGCAGCGCATCGACCGCTTCGGGTTTCCCAAGTAACTCTGGATTCCCGGAAAGCATGAGCACTGTCACACACTTAATTTTCTTGAGTATCTTCGCCAATTCGGAGCCGGTCACCCCCGGCAGGCCATGATCCACGATCACTAAATCGACAGCATGGCCGACGAACTGCTCCTCCGCCCTAGGAGCATCCTTGGCGACAATCACGCGGTAGCCGTGGCCCTTCAGGATCGTGGATAGCGTCTGCAGGATGCTGATCTCATCGTCAATAAGTAGGATCGTCCGCATAATCGATTTTGTATGAGAACTGCAATCGGAGCGACGAGATGCCCTCGTCCAACCCATTGCCGCTAATCTTCCTGTACCCAACACTAAAGTCCTAGGGGAAAAATCCCACTCAATTTACGACATTTCTTATGTTCGCTAGCAGGCATTCGCGCCCTATACTTCTTTAACTTTCCCCGAAACCCACACTGCGCACCAGTCTTGCGCTCTGCGTCTTTCGAGAATTGAGGCCCTATCATGGCGGCACCGTCTTCACGACAGGAAGAGCCGATCCGGTACACCCGCAGGAGTGAAGCCGACAGCATTTGCATGAGATGCTATGCGACGATTCATCCAGCAAGAGGCGAAAGCCTTGAGGAAGCCGAACGGCGGCACGCTCAGGATTGTCCCGGCAGTCGATACTGAGCTCAAGCCCAGCTGAAGCTGGGTTTTTTTGATCAGCGCTAAGACAAGAGCTTACTTTTCATCCCAAAGGTATTGTGCCCGCAGAGACGGAATCCGACAGTCCCATCTTTGGTCACCGATTGCTAGACCGGGGTGTCGTTGAGATTCTCTGTTTGAGGTGCTTGGCTATCGTTGGTCGCGCAACCACAGAAGTTGCCATCATCGCGCTGGAGAGGGCACACAACTGCGATGAGACGTAAGCTGCGGGTCGATTTTCATTCCTCAGCGTCTGTGGATTCCACCAGCAAACAGGCGATGCAGAACAGCAACGCAATCGCTGCGACCAGGCAAAGCCTCCACTTGCCGAGATACGCGAATAACGCGACCCCACCCAGATTAACGAGCGTCAGGACTTGGAAAAGGCGGCGCATTGCCGTCGGCCTCGTCTGAATCTTGCGCTCCGCCGCACTCGGCTGCGTCGCTGTGCTCCGCTGACTTTAATCCTTCGCTTCCGGCGCGAACGGTAGCAAAGCACTTCAGACAAATAGATTCGTTGGGGCCTCTGGGGGCAAAGTCGGGGGAGGATTTCGGCTGTGGAGTCGGCTCCATAGGGCCTCGTTTTCTCGAAAGGCGCAAGGCGCACACAATGGCCGCGATGAGGGATTCGGGGTAAGGTAGAAGCAGGATAGGCGGCCTTCTCGCAGGTTGTAAAGTGGATTTTGGTCACAATATGTCGCTTGCCATTTTCCTGTTAGCAATGCTTACACGGTCAGTTCCCGCGCCATGACCCGCTCATACACGCCGCGAGGGATTCGGATGGTCCTGTATAACCCGCACGCTTGCCGTTGCGCTTCTTACGCGACACAAGCACGCCCGGCTGGTGCTCAAACAGCTTGCTAACGGCCAAGACCAACCCCTAGGTCATGTCTTTATGCCCGACAAGCCCTTTGGGCGATCAAACTATCGTGAGCATGACGACGGTTTCTCCAGCCGCGAACTTCTGCTCGGTGGCCTGAATGCTCGCCCCGCTGAAACCTAATGCAGAAAGTCGATTCTTCATCCCTTCCCAATTTGTTGCGTGGAGCAAGCGACCCACTTCGCCATCGTTCGCCGTAGTCATGGCGTACTGACTCCCCTGCTTTTTGATCCAGATTAACTTTTCCATCGGAATGAAGGGGAAAGCCCAGGCGATTTGCCCTCAGAACTGGGGCTTCTTGGTGTCCCTTGGCGTAAATAGATTGTGCAAGAGTTTATCGCATCGTGGGTCCAATAAATAAGAAAATCCCCGGACTGCCAGCCGGGGATTTTCTCACTGTTTCATGCGCGAATCGTACTGAACATTGGAGTCGGGTTTGCACTGCGCGGTTGCCACAGTCCTGACCGACGCTCACCAATTCGGGCTGCTTCGCTGCTCGCATTTGTGAGACAGGTACGCGGCGGCGTCACGACAGAGGAGTTGGCATTTGAGACAGCGGATGGGTCCCTTCACCTCAGAGGCCATTTTCTTGGGACGCAGGACGATTAGCTTTTTCGGCGTTATTCTCATAGGCCATTTTTCAACGGACCGCAGCGTATACCTTGCGACGGGATTTGTCAGCATCCCGCAAACATAGCGAAAAGCGATTACGCCGCGAGTGAGTTCTTCCCCGCCTTCTTCGCCGCGGCCCATCGCCTTCGGGCACCTGCCGCAATCTTCGCGCGTGCTTCTGCCGACATCCGGCGACCCGGCTTGCGGCCTCTGCGTTTACCCGATGTGGCAGATGCGTGGTTGGTCCGTTCCAGAGCGTCGATGGCCTGCTGTAGCCGATCGCGTTGCCCCCGAAGTTCGCTGAGAATTGCTGCAATGTCCATGGTGGGCAATTGTACTTCAGAGTGGACTATGCGACCATCCGACCCCATAGAGGGCGGTAATCGCGTTAGCACCACATTCCGCCGTGGGAAGATAAGTGGTGGTAATGCCTGTTCACGACAGTTATCCTGCACTCGCACTTAAGTTGAAGCTCGAGCATGAGAGAATGAGCCACGATTCGGTTATTCCGGCTGTTACCGTCGCGGGTGTTCGTGATCACCTTGACGGCTTTGGTCGTACACCTTGTACCCGAATGTTTTGATTGCGAAGGACCACAAAGCAGGAGGTACCTTGTTCAAGACGAAGGCCCCTGACCGGCGGCGGGCGCTCATCGCGATCGTTGCCGCGCTGGCTTTTTCCTTTCCGCTTGCCGCCGCGCCGCCTGAGAAGCTGAAGATACCGGTGGAGTACTACAAGCTCCCCAACGGTTTGCGCGTGGTGCTCTCGCCAGATCACACCGCCCCCACCGTCGCCGTCGGTGTCTACTACCGCATTGGTTTCCGCATAGAGCCGCGCGACCGCACCGGTTTTGCGCACCTGTTCGAACACATGATGTTCCAGGGATCCACCAACCTGGGCAAGATGGAGTTCATCAAGCTGATCCAGTCGAATGGCGGCATGCTGAATGGCTCCACGCGCTTCGATTTCACCAACTTCTACGAGATGTTGCCCGCGAACGAACTGGAAACAATCCTGTGGGCCGAGGCGGACCGCATGGGTGGCCTGGCGGTGAACCAAGACAACCTGAAAAATCAACAGGGCGTGGTGGCCAACGAGGTAAAGGTCAGAGTGCTCAACTTACCCTACGGCGGCTTCCCGTGGATTGACTTGCCCATGGCTGCCAATTCCAATTGGTATAACGCGCACAATTTCTACGGCGATCTTACCGACATTGAGGCGGCCAAGCTGGATGAGGTAGAGAAGTTCCACGCGACGTACTACGCGCCCAATAATGCGGCTCTCGCAATTGTGGGTGATTTTGAACCGGCGGAGGCGCGCAAGCTGGTGGAGAAGTACTTCGGTGGCCTGAGACCTGCCGACCTGCCTCCGCAACCCGATCTTACGGAACCCCGCCAGGAGAGCGAGAAGCGCACGGTCAAGAAGGACCCTTTGGCCCCGCGTCCGGCCATTGCGATCGGTTACCACATGCCGGACCGCAACACGCCCGAATACTACGCCATGGGCCTGATCGAGCAGATTCTGCTGGAGGGCGACGACAGCCTGTTCTACAAGGAGTTGGTCCAAAAACGCGGCCTTACCGACACCATCAGCGGCGGCATTAATTACCCCCTGGGAAACATGTACGACTACAACGGACCGATGCTGCTGACTGCCGATGTGCGTTACGATGCGGCGACCAAGCCCGACGTGGTGCTGGCTGCCATGGATGCGGCCATTGAACCACTTCGTTCCAAGCCAATCGACAAGGAGCTGCTGGGCCGCTCTCGCGTGAAATTGCGCTCCAACCTCTACGATTGGATGGGCGAGATCGGCGGGCTGGGTGTGGTGGACTTGCTGGCCAGCTTCGCTCTGTTTGATGACGACCCCGCCCGGATAAATTCGTTCGAGTCGCACTTTGACGCGGTCACTCCCGAACTGCTGCAGAAAACCGCACAGGAGTATTTGCGCCCCGGCAACCGCACCGTCATTTATCTTCAACCTGCGCCCGCACCCGCGGCGAAACAGTGAAGAGGGGTTTCCGGATGAAGATGAATAGGATGAAGAACACGCCCGCAATCCCGATGCTGATCCTGAGTTTGGTGACTGTCGCCGCTGCGCAGAAGCAGGCTCCGCCCGAGGGTGGTCCGCCACGTGCCTTTACTGTCCCTGCGCACGAAACCTACACCCTGGCCAACGGACTTAAAGTGACGTTGGTCCCCTACGGAAACATCCCGAAGGTATGGGTGAGAGTCCATGTGGCAGCGGGCAGCATCGACGAGGGATCGAGCCACGTGGGCGTGGCTGGAATTGCAGCCGACCTGATGAGAGAAGGCACGGAGAAACTTACGTCCGGGCAAGTGGCCGACGAGGCCGGGAGCATGGGTGACGCCCTCACCATCTCGTCGGACTATGACAAGACTTCCGTCGATCTTTTCGTCCTGTCGGAGTTTGGCCCGCAGGCCGTGCGACTGATTTCCAGTGTTCTGGAGCACCCGCGCCTGCCCGAAAGCGAGCTCGACCGCCTGAAAAACGATCATCTGCGCCAGATAGCAGTGGGCAACTCCGGCGCGCAGACCATTGCTCTCACGCGCTTCCGCA
>Ga0206868_10106_pt1 | contig 24851 bp, 20 predicted proteins | sample Alteio_BWOrgCont_38_FD_152901 | JGI IMG/M metagenome (GOLD analysis project Ga0206868, IMG submission 152901) | Enriched cells from forest soil in Barre Woods Harvard Forest LTER site, Petersham, Massachusetts, United States -... | ecosystem: Environmental > Terrestrial > Soil > Temperate forest >... | reverse complement strand
GGAGAAGAGTCATTGGTGGCGGCGCCCGCGACACTCTTCCTCGACGATTTCGTGGTCTTCCTTTACGATGTCGATTCATCTCGGAACCGTCGGATAGTCAAAACTGTGTTGGGAGCGGGAGCGGCGTTCCTCGTGTTTCTCGTGGTTCAAGCCTCGGGACTGGGCACGCTTCTCGTCGGGGGAGAGCCTCCAGGATCACTCACCGCGGGCGGGGCGAATGTCGAAGACTTTACCGTGTCGGCCCCCGAACTAGCGACCGCCATCTGGATACGCAAGCATGTCACGTCGCCAGACATTGTCCAGAGTGATCTCTTCGGTCAGCTGGTCTTGCTCTCGGAGCCGGGGACCTACGACTTGATTTACGAGATTGTGCCGCCCGAGGTGGATAGCAACGCGTACATCTACCTCTCGCCGTTCAATTTGATGAAAGGCGTCTCGCAGGCGGAGTCCAACGCGTATCAAATCTCTTATCGGTCGAACGTACGATTCTTCAACAAGAATTTCTACGTCGTCTACTCAACTGGATCTACTCGCGTGTACCACTGAGTGGTCAATGGTGTGGCTCGACTGAGGACACCGAGTGTCGTCAGTCGAGCCCTGTTCACCGCTTGAATCCAGAGCGTCTTTGTGACACAGCCGACTCGTAGGCCTCAATCGTTTCCTGAGCGGCATCCGCCCACTCGATTCTGGTCGCCCAAGAAAGCGCCGCTGCGCTCATGTCGCGGTACTCGATCGCTGAAAGATTTTCCGCGCTCCCCAGGGCCGCCACCAATGACTCTTCTCCCGGTTCAAAGCGAATTGCCGTTTCGACCGGGATGTCACCAAGTGTTGCGAGGTTTGGAATCACAATCGGCTTCGCGAACGAGAGGGCGAGCAGTGCCGATCCGCTATTGGTGATTTCGCGGAAGGGAAATATCGCCACGTCCGCGGCTTGAAAGTAACGGGCGAGATCGTCGTTCGCGATTCGTTCAAAGCGAGTGACGACACGACCATGTGTTTCGCCCGCTAGTCGACCTAGTTCCTCTTGGTAGGCCACGTCAGAGCAATATCCGGCGAGAAGCACCTTGATCCGTGAGGCGTCCGAAAGTTTCGCGACGGCGCGCAACAAGAGGTCCGCGCCCTTGTAGGGCTCAAGTCTTCCAATGAGTGCGAGAACAACGTCACCCTTACTGAATCCGAAGCTTGCTCTGGCCTCTTCGTCGGTGACGTGCACCGGGTAGGGCGAAGCGTAGGAACCAAACGGTATGACTCGCACTTCTCCGGCGCCCAGGGTTCGAAGTTCGTTTGCGGTGGCCTCCGAGAGGGCGATGATTTCGTGGGCGCTCGCTATCAGCCGATCTCTCGCACGGGCATCGTTCGCGAAGACTTGCTCGTGCGGTAATAGGTCGTGCGCCGTCCAGACAATCGAGTACCTCAATGCGTGAGCCGACCAGAGATAGAACCCAAACCACCACTCCATGACGTGGCGGGCCCACGGCGTACGCCTCGCCCAGGGTAAGGAAAATTGGAAGACCCAATGAATATGCAGGATCTGATAGCCGGCGAGTCGGCGCCAGACGAGTACCGCAGGGGAAGCAAGGATGTTGAGCGTCTGCGAGGGGGTAGGACCGTCCGTAAAACGAACCCTTACCCCCGCGGCCTCGATCTCTTGGTAGAGCAGTTCTTGATATGGAGTACCGTCGCGGGGGGTGACGAGCACCGAGAGCCTCGAATTCAAGTACCGGGCCTCAGTAATTCGTGAAGGACCCCCGCGCCCATGATGAGATGATCAAGGAGCACGAGCCAGCGAAGCTCGTCTTTTCGCTGGCGCCAGATCGGCCACAAGAGGAGCAGCGGATACCATCGCCACTTCAGGGTCAGAGGCAAGCCGAGGAGAAATATCGCGTAGACGGCAGGAACGGAGTTCTGTTTCACCGCTTCGGGAATACGTTGGGGGTGCTTGCGCAGAAGCCGGCACGCTCCCTTACCGTAGAAGAAGGCCCTGCGAAGTTGACGCTCGGGGGTGCCCCAGTCGTGTTGAATTACCGCGTCCTGCACCCACCTGAGTCGATATCCAGCGTCGGTCAACCTCCAAGTGAAGTCGATGTCCTCCGCCGAACCAAAGGACTCGTCAAATCCACCCACGACGTCGAAGGCCTCCCGTCGAAACGCCAGGTTGATTGTGGGTGCCATCGGCACGTATTCCATCTCGGCGGTTCCCCACCAATGGACTCCCGAATAGACGCTCTTTCCAATCGCTCGGGCGGGCCCGCAGGTAACGGTTTCGCCTTCTTCCAGTATTGGGGCGAGCAGTCTCTCGAGCCATCCGTCCTCAGGGAGACAGCCCGAGTCAGTGAAGACGACGATGTCACCCTCGGCATTTCGGACGCCGACGTTGCGCTGGTGAGCGATAGTCGTCCGAACACCGGGCGGCTGAACGTAGTCAATCCATCGGGCCCACTCGTGGGATACTCGGATGTCATCAAGCGCACCGTTTGAGGCATCGACGACGAGCACCTCGGAGAGTACGTGCCCTACGAAAGGCTTCAAGGCTTGAAGAGTCTCGCCGAGGAGTCGTTCGTCCTTGCTGACGACAACCAGCGACGTACTATTCACGTCTCTCCTTTTATCAAATCAGCAACCAGCATGACGCCAGCTACTTGAGCATTATAGAGTTGGCCGCCCTGCAGTCCTCGGGGCTCTCCATCGCGCGTCTGCCTGAACGAGAGTCGATTTCCGCGCTGATCGCCCGGTAATTAAGTCATTTGTCATAGAAGCGTAACGTCGACCTTGCCGTTCCGGGGCTGATGAGAGGCTTTCCCACCAGATCTCCTTCGCGGTGATCTGAATCTTCTCTCCAGAGTTGCGCCTATCCCTCGAAACTGGCGCGCCAGATGACAAACATTGGTTTAATCGCCGCTCCGACAGGCCCCCGACGTCATGGCCGGGAAGGGCCCAATATCCCCAGTTCATCAAATTGCTATAATTTCTCCCACAAATAACTAGTCGAAAAACCCCCAAATAACTACGACTTGACAACGGAAGCCCAACGTGGCATTGTTTGTACTCGCAAGGGCTGAAGCGGAGTAAACCAGTGTTTGGTGCCCTAATTTCGTTGGAAGTCATCTGATGACTATCGCGGAGTCCTCACGGATCGAAACTCCCGTCGACGTGTTCGAGCGGAAAATCGAAGATCTCGAGCAACAAAGGTCAGATTTCGAGTTCACCGACGATCACTTGCTTCACGGTGCCACGGTGACCGTTGTCTTCCCATGTCTCAACGAAGAGTTGGCCGTCGGTTCATGCGTCACGACGGCACTTGAGGCGATGCGTTCTGCTGGATTGGACGGGTCAGTAATCGTTGTCGACAATGGATCTACTGACAACTCCGCACGCGTTGCGACCGAGGCGGGAGCCGCACTCATTTTCGAGCAGGTGCCGGGCTACGGCGCCGCGCTGCGGGCGGGTATTGACGCTGCGCAGTCCGAGTTTGTGGTCATGGCGGATGCGGACGGCACGTACGAACTGAGCGCGATCCCGCGCCTTCTTCTCCCGTTGCTGAACGGTGAGGCTGACATGGTTCTCGGTCAGAGACTCAGCGATGCCACGGCTGAAACGATGCCTTGGCTACACCGCTACGTCGGTACTCCCGCAATCACTTACTTGGTAAAGAAGGCCACCAAAAACAAAATGACGATTCGCGACAGCCAGTCTGGTTTTCGCGCATTCCGGCGTCAAGAAATGTTGGAATTAAATCTCTCCTCAACCGGCATGGAGTTCGCGTCGGAAATGCTCATTCGCAGCTCGTGGGCGAATTATCGAATCCAAGAGGTCAACACAAAGTACGCGGAGCGCATCGGGGACTCGAAGCTCAGCACTTTTTCCGATGGCCTGCGTCATCTTCGTCAGATCCTGCTCCTGAGCCCCGAGACGGCAGCTTGGATTCCGGGCCTTCTTGCCACCGCGGTGGCCGTCTTGTTGTGGCTGTTGGCCGCTCAGTCCACGGTCGGTCTAGGTCAAGTGGGATCTCTCAGTTGGGTTGCGGATGTGGTCGCAGGGATTCTGAGCATCATCGGACCGCTCGTCTTATGTGCCGGTTTGGTACTCAGGTACCGGGCCGAGTCTTTGGGTCTCAGAAGCGCTCATGTAGAGGTGCCCATTGAAAGTCTGATTCGCAAATTCTTCGTCTGGGGTGTGGCACTGGTGGTTGCCTCGATACTGGGTCTTGTTGCCTTGCTCATAAGTTTTCATCACGCCGATCTCATGTCGAAACCTTTGTCCGCTTCGCTGTCTTCTTTCGTCATTAGCTCTTTCGTGGTGGGGATTGTGCTCTCAGTAGCGCCTTTGATCGCTCCATTCCTCATCACGTCTCAGAGAATCCGGTTGCCTATCGGTGAAGACGTGATCGAAAAGACGCCGCTGTTCTTTAGGAGCGAGCGGGATTCGAACTTTGACGCCCAAGAGGAGTGCAACATTTGTCTCAACCAAAGTGCTCTGAGAGAGGCCTGAGAGTCCCCAACTTCCTTTGGGGAGCCAACAGCGTCGGATCTGTGGCGCGGCAAAGATTTACGCGAGAGAGCGATGCGATTAAGAGTCGGTCAAAGTCCGAGTTTGAGACGCCGCTGCGGAAACGCGAAGATGATAAGCCCCCACGTGCGACCAACGAGGTAGGTGGCCATGAGGGGAACATTCGCAATCGCTGCACCTACCCAGCGAATCGATTTCGGCCACAGATGGAATCGACTGTAGATATAGGCGAGATCGACAACCAGGGTCGTCGATCCGAAGCATGCGGGAACTGCCCACCAAGGGACTGCCCCGACTGACGCTGCAAGCACAGCCGCGAGAGTGAAGCCGAACCAGACAATCCAAGTGAGGTCGGGTAGGCGGAACATCCTGAGTTCGATGGGGTGAGTCGCCGCGTCTACGCCGAGGGCCCACATCCACTTGATCGCGCCGAGGTAGGTCCTGCTTTCGCGGTGCGTCACCTTGAGCTCAAGAACGGTCCGCAGAACGAGACCGCGCGCCGCCAGACGACTTGCCTGTCGAAAATCCTCGCCAAGGCGGCTCTGAGCGTCGAAGGGCTCCGCGCGGAGCGCTTCGGCACGGTACATGACGTTGTTTCCAGTAATCGCGGCCGGACCACGGCGCTCACGGATGACCGGCTGGAATATTCTCCAGATCACCGCACAGTCGCCGTCGGGACATGCGAGGCCGGAGACTGCACTGCAGGTCTTCAACTCCAGAACGCACCGATCGACCCAGTTCGGTGGTATCTCGATGTCAGCGTCAATGAACGCCACGAGTGGTGAGTTCGTGGCATCGTGACCTGTGCGCCGAGCAGCGCCCCGTCCGAGGTTCGTCTCGTGGATGATGAGACGGAGCCGCGGATCTGTCTCGCTCATTCCACGCACGATGTTGGCGGTTTGGTCGCTAGACCCGTCGTCGACCACGATGACCTCGTAGTCAACTGTCGTCTGCTGGGCCAGGAGCGACCTGAGGCACCGTTCGATTCCTTGTTCCTCGTTGTAGGCGATGACGATGATGCTGAGGGTCCGATCTACGGACGGCATGACGATCTCGCTACGTTGCTTCGACGAGTTTCGTTCTGTACTGACGGCAAGGTATCGCAGAGCGCGATCCGTAACTGCTCACGCATAAGTGGGCAGAAAGCCTTCGTGTTCCAGAAGTGAGCGAAGGCCCTCTGAGAGGTCAGTGTGCAAGAGCGTTGGATCGAGCGAACGAATCGCCGTCGGATCACTTTGAAGATTCATTCGATCGGATTCCCGATACCGTGCGGGGTCTCTTTCGGTAGTGAGCACTCGCCCCAGCAAGGTGCCGATCGTATCGATAACTTCCTGGACCGAGTATGACTTCCCGGTTCCGACGTTCCACTTCGTACCGGCTGGCGCGGCGCGCGAGAGTGCGATCAGCGCCGCCGCGGCATCGGCCACGTACACGTAGTCACGTCGCGGGGACGTGTTGCCGAGTCGCAGAACATTGCCAGAGCGTAATTGTGAGACGATTTCCGGGATGACATGAGGATTGGTCTCGCCGGGCCCGTAGAGGTTGAACAGTCGCGCGACAACCGGTGCACAGTGTCCTTTGCGAGCGCTCTGGGCCAATAGCTGCTCGCCGACGTACTTGGAAAGCCCGTAGACATTGTCGGGCGCCGCCGGTGAGGACTCGTGATGGGGCTCCAGCTGAGGGGCGTAGACGTCTGCGGTCGAGGTGAACACGAGCGCTGGTGGAGTGCCGAGTTCGCCGCAGCCGTCAAGCAGATGCTGCGTTCCTATGACGTTGATCGCGAGTGTTCGAGACGGGTCCGTAACACATGCCGGAATAAAGTGCAATGCGGCGAGGTGGAAGATTCGCTGAGGCTGGACGTCACGCATCATGGCGAGGGTGGCGTCCCGATCGCGCAAATCAAGGTGGACGAAGCGCGCCTTCGAGCCCTTAGGCGGGGGCCAGGTCCCGGTACTTAGATCGTCCACGATGACGACCTCGTTCCCGAGTTCCAAGAGCCGAGAGACCAGTTCTGTTCCGAGGTAGCCCGCGCCTCCAGTGACGAGCGTGGGTGCCACGAATGCTTCACTCATCGCGTTGACCCCTGCGCGGCGTCGGTAAGCGCCGTGGAGAGTTGGTTGGAAAGTACCGACCAGTCAAATTGCGGCGATAGGTCAAGACAGCGAAGACTCAGAGGTGTCCAGTTGGCTAGCGCCTTGTCGATGGCCACCGCCAGGGAGACGGACGTGGGCTCGCCCACGGTGCCGATTCCGTATTGCTCGACCACATGGGCCGTACCGTTTTCGGGTGATGAGACCGTGACGGTCGGCATGCCAGAGGCCAGGGCCTCGACTACCGCGTTCGGGAAGCCCTCCCTTCGGCTGGGGATCACGAGAAGGCGTTTCGTGGCAAGCAACTCTCGTTTCGTGTCATCGGAGACCTCGCCCAGGACTCGGATCGCCGCAGCAACGGAGGGGTCGAGATCTGCGATGATCGCGCGCATTGCTCGATCCTCCGGCCCGGAGCCAGCCACGACGAGGGTTTCCTGGCCGCCGCGTGCCCGGTACTCCGCGAAGCCGGAGATCAGCAACGGCAGATTCTTATTCTCGACGAGTCGGCCCAGGAAGAGCAGGCCGGAGCGTTCTGTCTCGGATTTTGTGAACCGAGCCGAGTCGACACCGCTCGGGAGATAGCCCACCTGGATCCCAGAGCGACGAGTTAGGACGTCCGCGGTCCATTGGTTGACCGCGAGATCGAAGCGGACGATCTTCGGCAGAATGCGCTCGGGAAGTCGATGAATCGCTCCGTCTCGCGCTTCGCACCAGTCGATCCCGGCCCGTTGGCGAGCGTGTCGACCCGAGAGCAGGATGTGGAGATAGGGCCATTGGTTGAAGTAGATGGCGTCGAACCTGTTCGCGCGAAGCACGCGACGACACCGCCAGGCGTATCGAGCCATTCCTAAAGGCGAGCGCACAGTTTGGGTCAGGAGAGGTGACATGTAATTGGGCAACAGGGGTCCGCGCAGCACTCGGATCCCATCGAGCACCTCGTCCGCGGTGAGTCCGCTCTCGTGCATTGTTGCGATTATTGTGACATCGTGGCCGAGATCCCTCAGGCCATGGGCAAGGCTGCGGAATCTCGTTTGCTGACCCCCGACGCTCGGTTCATATAACTCGGTCACGAGCGCAATTCGCAGTGGTACTCCCGCGAGCGAGCCACCCGATCCTGGATCAGTCATGATATATCGTAACGAATCCTGCTCAATCCCGGGCTCGACATCATGATCAGATTCATGCTTATTTCGAGCGAGGAAGCTTGAACAATTTACGGCTCGAGTGTGGCATCGATAGATTCGTCGCAAATACCTCAATTAATTTCCGCCGAGCCTCGAGAGGGTCATACATTTTCAGCCGCTGGCGACCCAGCGTTCGCTTACTTTCAGCTACATCTGTTCGAAGAATGGCAGCAATCCCCTCGGCTATGGACGCCGGCGAGTCTGGCTCGACATAGACCGCAGCGTCTCTGGCGACTTCGACAAGGGAACTATTTCTACAGGTTAGAACCGGAAGATCGGCAGCAAATGCTTCCAGGATCGGGAGTCCAAATCCTTCATAAAGCGAGGGGTAAACGAGCGCCCGAGCCCCGCTGAGGAGAGAAAACTTTTCTTCATCACTTATGTAGCCAGTGAGGTCAACGTTATTCATGATGTTGAGTTCCTTGATGAGAGGTCTGAGGGCTTCTGTACCATGACCAATTATGACGAGACGTAAGGCCGGCAAGTCCTGCAGTGATATCGCGAATGCCTCGAGTAGGTTCTTCACGTTTTTCCGCGGATCCAATCCTCCGGTGTAAATCAGATAGTCGCGATCGAACAGGTTGTGTGTCAACTGTTCCAGTCGTTTGACTTTTTCTCGGAGGACCAACTGAGAAGAAATTACGGTTGCTCTCTTATGAAACGTCCTGTAAATATCCCGAGCGGATGCCTCGGAAACGGTTATGAGTATGTCGCTCCTAAGAATCCCCGAAAGTGTCGACGCAAAATAGGACAAAGCAAACAGAGGCCTCCTGTACAGGTACATTCGAGGAAGTCGCAGCGGAATTATGTCGTGAGTCGTACTGACTTTTTTTGTCGCACCCGTGGCTCGCCAAGGAATGCCATTATTTCCAGGGGCCCAGTAAAAGTGAAATGTGCGTTTACGCAGGTGTCTCGGTAGATCGAACTGGTCCCAAAGTGTGTCGTGCCTACTACCAAATCTCTCCCAGCGAGCGCCCGGGAAGTCTTTCGAGAGATCTCCGCTATCAAAATTTGTCAGAAGAGTAACGTCGGCGCCTTCACTAATGATTAGTTTTATCCCGGCACTCAGATAGTTGTGAATGCCCATTCCTGGTTGTCGCAAATATCGGGCATCGATCGCGATTCGTATCCCGGCAAGCAATGGCTTCGCCGTCGCGCCTGCTAGCTCATTTTCATTCTCGTGATCAACTCCTCCTGCCATCATTAATTACGCTCCGTAACTTCCTCGTTTTGACTTACATGGCGTTAACCCCGTTCAGTGGACACGGTGGCGTTGACCCTATTTCTTGGATCTCGTTTATGCGAGTGCAACTGGGGTCTCACTCAATTGTAGATTCTCGGATTCGTGGGGTGTGAAATGGCTGAGCGAACTGTGACGACGGCTGAAGTTGTAGAACTATTCCGAGATCCTGGAGGTTGAGTGCGCGGTTCCGGCTTCCTTGGAGAAGAACGTTGTCGGAACTCGCGAGTAGCGAAGTGAAGCTCTCGGGTATCCGATTGTTGCCAGGCCAACTCCTGCCTTTTTAGTCCTCCCGTTTTATCTCGCCAGAACTAGTGACGTCGCCGCAACGCAACTGCCCATGACCTAATTGACGTCACCAACTCGCGTGGGAGTCCCCTGAGCAGCGTCAAACTCACAACATAGAGAACGCAGGTTGCGGGGATGAGCGCCAATCCGTAACCAACGTTGAGGGGGCTACGAAGGTAAATGGGAGCAAGGGCGACGCAGGTGAAGAAGCCAGCGGCGAAAGGTCGCGCGAGCGAGTGCATGAGGCGGATTCTTACCCCAACCTCCCTTCGCACGAGACGGATGAAAAGGGAGAGTGATACAACCTCGCATATGAGGGTTGCGATTGCTGCGCCTTTGATTCCGAACGTCGGTATCGCCACGATATTGAGTGCCACATTCAAAACGAGACTGACCACGCTCATCACGAAGATCTTGTTGCCAGAGCCGCGGGCGATGCACACGCTCGACAACGCAGTTGAAATGCAGATGAAGATCAGCCCGAGCCCTAGAATTCGCAGAGGCGCGTTGGAAGCTCCGAAATGTGAGCCAGCGACAATTTTCACAACGGTGGGTCCACAGATCATTATCCCTGCAGCGCTGAACGTTCCTCCAATCGAAAAGTAGGTGAGGGTGGACTGGATCGATCCCTCGATCGTCTCCCCGCTGGCTCGAACCATTGAGGGAAGAAAAGTTCGGGTGAGAATGATGGGCACGGCGAGAAACACTGACACGATCGAATAGGCGATTCCGTAGTAGCCGATCTGTTTGCTAGTGGACAGAAAACTCAAAATGATAGTGTCGGCCTTGAAATATAGAAGTCCAACGACGTATGCCAAGCCGATTGGACTCGACGTTCGAAGCATGGACCACCACACTCCTCGATCGAAGCTCGGCACAAACGAGACCTCCCGTCTCGCCAGCCCGGTGGTAATCAACGACGCCACGATCATTCCAACGAGCGCCGCGCCAAGGCAGAAGACCACTGACTTGTGCAGGCTGACCGCAAGGATCACCAATCCGACGAATACGACTTGTTGAATAACGTTTATGACGGCCAGAACCGTGTTTCGAGTCTGTGCGCTGAAGTGCGCGGCCGTCACTTCCGAGGAGACCGAGAAGGGAATGGAACACAGCATCACTACGAGGCCGATCTTTAACGTCGTCGATCTGTCCGCGTAGATCAAAAAGCCCAGCCCCACGGCGATGGGAACGGCGAGTACCGAAAGAGTGACTCGGAGACCCATCGCATGACTCAAAAGAGACTTTTCGTCGTGATCACCGCGGGCGATGTCACGTTGAAGAACCTGCGATAGACCTAGGTCAGTGAACGTCTGGATCACCATCACGTAGGACTGGACGAGTACGAAAATCCCAAACCCGGCCGCTCCGAGGCGGGTTGTCATGGCCCGAATGGAGACTGCGCCGAGGGCGCTAACGATGACAGTCCCGATGATTCCCGAAGAAATCGAACTGAAGATCCGTCGCTGAGTCTCGTCGGCGGCGTCTTCGAAAGTGCTCACTCCAGGGGTTCCTGATTGTGCTCCGCTGAAGCAACCACTACCTGATTCTCCCAACCATTCGTTGTTAATAGCATTGCATCTAGAGACGCGTCGGCCTGTTGAGCGCGAAATCGGATGGCAACGGCGTGACTGGGGGCTAAGCGTCGCACCCATTGAGAGTTTGCGATGATTGACGAATCGTCCCCGAACCGTTTTGAGATTCGGGGACGATTCGTTACGAACTGGGGACTATTTTTTGCTAATTGCCGAACCACTTCGCGTATGCCGCGTCCGCCAATGGTGTGGGTGACGCGCTGTTATCAAGCATCATGGACCCTCCGTCCACGACGTCGAAGTATTCTTGGAAGGCGAAGTTCCCATCTTGAACCGTTGCGCCAACACCGTTCACGTATGTCGCGTCGTCTCCGGCAGTCTGCGAATCTAGACCCCACTCCGGAAAGCTCATGGGTTTTCCCTGCGCGGCGGCGAAAGCCTCAAACGGCCCTAATCCGTATTGTTGATTCGCGAACTGCGAGAACGTGATCCCGGTCGTCGGTCCTGAGCAGGCAGCGTCGTACATGTCGAGCCCCATGATGTCAACATAAGCATTGCCGGGGTAGAAGTTCGCGTATGGAATCTGTTGCGTGCAAGCGTTGGGGTTCCAGTCAAAGAGGAAGTGCTCGCCTGTCGCCTGGCGCATGGCCGTTACTTCATTGGCGAAGCACGTGGCCCAGTCGTTTTGCTCTTGGGTCGTGGAGCCGATGTAGTCTTGCTCCCAACCGCCGTTCATCTCTGCGCCGAGACGGATCACCGAATTTTGCAGACCGTTAGCGACGAGGTTTGTACCCAGCGTTTGGGCGTAGCCGTCGAAGTTTCCGGCGTCACATGACTGCTCCCAACCCAAAGGGTCATTCGAGTCTTCGAGGCTGGACGGTATCAAGTCCACTTGAAGCACAAGTTGACGTGTCGTAGGTGCTTCCGCGACCCACTCTTTGTACCCATAGCCGGGGCCGTCAATCCAAGGACTCTCCCAGTTGGACCATGTCGGCGCGCCATTCAAGTACGAACCGATGCACGAAACGGTGCTATTGGTTTTCGCTTGGAACTGGTTTACGGCAGCCTGAATATATGAGAGTCCGTAAACCCCGGGCGGTGTGCTCAGAATCGCACATTCGCTGCGCGAGGGGCCAGCTTGGATCAGGCCACCTGCCGAAGTGGAATTACCAGACGAGGGCGCCGTTGTCGTTGTCGTTGTGGTTGGGGTTGAAGTCGTGGTTGTCGGGGGTGTGGTCGTCGTGGTAGTCGTTCCGCCGCCGCCGCCGCCGCCGCCGCCGCCGCCGCCGCTACTGCCACCAGTTGTCACTGATGTGGCCGATGTCGTGGCCGTGGCCGTGGCCGTGGTTGTCGATGTCGATGTCGATGTCGAACCGACCGGTACCCGGTGGAAGCGGCCATAGCCGAAGAGTTGGCTAAGGCTCGACTCTGGCGCAAACGCGTACGTGTGCGTCGAGGGCCCTGCGATGGCAGCGATCGCGTTTGGAGACGCCGAAGCGTCCATCGCGATCATTGCCACGAGGACAGAGGAGGAAACAGCAAGTGCAACGACCTTCGGAAAGCGATGCGTTGTATTGCCCTTGACGAATTGTGTAAGTGAGCCCTTGTTCATGTGGACCAAGTTCGCAGGCGCAAAACACGGCGATTCCTACGGTCGCTCAACAATCACTCAACTATGGTGTGTAGTCTCGTTCATCAGGAGTTTTAGTGTGATTATTGTCGCGAACAGTTGCGACTAACCTCACTTTTTCGATCAAAAGTCATCCACAAATAACCGTCGAGATATGGCCGGAAAATCCGACGTTTGATCCACGGTACCAGTCGCGTCTATCGCTGACATATCGAATAGCTAAATTGATCGTTAGCCACGTGCCGCCCAAAAAAACGTGGCGTCGAGAGCCTGGAAGTCCCATAGGCAGCCAACTGGAGAGCGTCACAGCACGGGAAGTCGTGGAGACTTGAATATTGGTCAGGCGCCAATGTCACGATTGGTTGAGAACGGAGGAGTGGGAAGAATTGGCACCCACCATCATGGGAACTCTTGAGCTGCGATTAGCCAGAGTTCAGGAAGGAACAACCGTCCATCCGGGTCGAACTAATCCGTCGCTTTCATCGTCCGAAAACTCAACCCAGCCTCGCGGATAGGCGACAATTCGCTCGCTAGACCCAGCAGTAACGTCTCCCAATACTGCGGCCCACCAGCAGAACGTCGAATTGGACATCACCAAGTTCCGAGAATTCGAGATCAAACTGAAGTCCCTAAGTACGGGGTCAATGGTATCTCCAGTTTCATCACGAGGTTCAGGATGAACATCCGCCGAGGTGAAGGCGTCATATCCCTTGGAACGCAGAATCTCGGAAAACGCGCGCGCAGCCAGTTGATCATCCGACGTCACCACAATGCTCTTAATGGAACTGTCGGCCATCAATTCAAGGGATCGGAAGTAGTACTCAAAGGAAAGATCCCAACCGAGCCCTATGTAGTCACCTCGTCGGAGACTCAGGCAAAGATCGAACGATGGAAATTTGACTCGTACATCGTGCGTGGCAATCTCAATCTGTTCGAGTACGGAGGCGAGACTCCGATCAAACCAGGAGCGATGTTGAAAGTACGCCTGGATTCGATAGCGGGACCAGGAAGGCAACGCCATCGGTCTCGGCTCGAAGCTGGCTGGTCGAAAAACGCGATGTATCGTCGGAAAGATCATGGGCGCACGTAGCACGATATTCATGCGCGGTGAGGTGATATTTGTCGGGGGCAAGTAACCCGTCGCGATCTCCTGCAGTGGACTGGCAAAGGGTAGTTTCGCCCCCGTGAACCGCTCCAACCTTTCGGGGCCCTCAGCTAGCGCTCCAAAGGGCTGATAGGTCCTATTGCTGAAAACTACTGACGCTCCATCAAGTTCCAACTGCTTTGCTGCGGCGAATTGGAATAACTGATTACCCAGTCGCAGGTGAAGGTCAACAACGATATCGGGACGTGCGCTATTCACCATTTCACCTGTCCAGCACACTATCGAAGGCGAGCATCTTTGTAAGTTTCGATGGTCTCACGGGCGATGCTCGCCCAATCGGAGCGCGAAGCCCAAGCAAGTGCGGCGGCACTCATGTCGCGACATTCCTTCTCCGAAAGATCGTTGGCTCGCTGAAGGGCGGCGACTAAAGAATCCATACCTGGTTCGAATCGAATCGCCGTGTCGCTAGGAATATCATGAAGAGTAGACAGGTTGGGAATGATCACGGGTCGTCCGAACGATTGGGCAAGCAACACGGAACCGCTGTTGGTGATTTCGCGGAATGGGAACGCCGCGATATTGGTGGCCTGGAGGTAGCGCGCAAGATCCCCGTCGGGTATCCACTTGAAATCTGTCACTGCCTTATCCCCTACCTCGGTCGCGAGACGTTTTAATTCAATTAGGTACGACTGGTCCGAACACGAACCCGCGAGCAACAATCTGATCCTCGACGACTCCGGCAGTTGGGCAGCGGCCGATAGGAGGAGATCCGCTCCCTTGTACACTTCCATTTTTCCTATCAACCCTACGACCACGTCGGCGTCACGAAATCCAAAACTGGCACGCGCTTCTTCTGTTGTGACTTTCACTGGATAGGGATCTGCGTAAGAGCCGAATGGAATGACACGGACGTTCCGAGCGCCCAAGGTCCGTAGCTCCTTCGCAGTCGACTCTGAGAGAGCAATCACTTCGCTTGCTTTGGAGAGAAGAAGATCGCGCGCCCGCGAATCATTTGCAAATACCGGCTCGTGTGGGAGGAGATCGTGCGCTGTCCACACAATTCTGTAGCCCAAAACGAGGGCCACTCGCAGGTACGTTCCAAACCACCGCTCCATCACTCTCTTGGCCCAATGGCTGTGTGGCGCCCACGGCAGCGAAAACTGAAAGACCCAGTGAATGTGCAATATCTGATAGCCACGGGCTCTCCACCACGCGAGGACCGCTGGGGCCAAAAGGACATTGAGTGTGTGTGACGGAGTGGGTCCTTGAGCGTAGCGAACGCGAACTCCCGCCGCTTGGACGTCTCGGTAAAGAAGATCTTGATAAGGCGGCCCATCCCGGGGAGTAACCAGTACTGACAGTGCCGAGTTCATGTACCAGGTCTCAAAAGTCTTTGAAGAGCTGTGAGCCAAACGCTCGATGGCCCAGAAACTTCAGCGAGCGAAGCTCCGCATTTGGATGGTGCCACATTCGCCACAATAGAACCGACGAGATACCATGAGTTCGTCGTCACGCTTTCGGCGACGTCTACTGCCCGCAGCCCGGAAATATCGTTGAGTACAAGCGCTTTGTTACTTGAAGCCCCAGGAGGCGGAGATGAATGATGGTAATCACTCGTTTCTAATTCTTGCGCACGAGGATGAAGCAATGCTTCACCGACTCGTCAGACGCGTTGCGCCATTGGGGCCTATTTATGTGCACGTTGATGCAAAGACCGATATATCCCAGTGGGAGCGCAAAGACCTTCCCTGCGTTTTACTTACCGAGCGGATCCCGGTGTATTGGGCGGACTGGTCAATGGTTGAGGCCACCACATTGTTACTCGAGGCGGCGCTCGCGGATCGCTCGATTTCTCGGTTCACTCTGCTTTCGGGCTCTCACTATCCAATAGTCTCGAACGAGGAGATTGAGAAGAGGGCGAGCGACGCCGGAAACCTCGTCGCCTCAAGAAGCGCGCCAAACATGCCCGATGGCTCTCGGCCCGAATCTGATTATCGGCGCCGGTTCTACAGGACCAAAAAGCCCAACGGCATGTGGTCCCGAGTCAAAAATGGATTCATGAATCGAGTCATTTATTTTCGCCGGCCACTCGACTGGAGAGGAGTCGCTCCCGCCACAGGAATGCGTGCCGGTGAATCATATTGGTCCATTGATCGAGAATTCGCAGAATACTGCGTCTCGCAAATTCGTACTTCACGGCCGCTTATTGATTACTTTAAGCACGTTGTGAGCAGCGACGAAAAGGTGTTTGCAACCCTCTACGGAGAGTATGCGCGTGACATGGTGCCTGAGGGTACTACTTATTCAAAATGGGCCGGAGGATCAAATCCGATCGCCATTTCTCGCGACGACATAGAACGCGTTTCTGCCACAAATCTATTTTGGTTCGCAAGGAAGTTCCGGTCGAACGACTCGGCGATTCTTGACTGGCTCGATCGACTCTGACCGGAACCCCTCGAGTCGAATGAGAGACGTAGTAGCGGCGGTCTCCAATTCAGGTGGGCTGATCAACACCAAAAGCGGACCTGACCGTTAAGCGAACTTACAGTTTGAGGTCATCGTCACGATCGGCGCGGAATGCTGCCAGAACTATTTCCCGGGTTTCGTAGTAGGTTGCGCCCATGAGTTGGAGGGCAGGACTCGCGAGGATCGCTACGGGCGTCGCTGTACTGACGCTTATTGCCACGGTCGCGACCAATACGACACCGATGGCGTCGGCGGCGAACATAATCACTCAGGGTCCCGATTCGAGTGGGTCGATCGACGTGGCGGGGAGCGCCGGCTTCGTGGACACGCTTACGGCTGCCTCTGGCTCCGATGGTGGGACTGTCACGTTTATTCCGTCGTCTTTGACGTCGCCGGGCCTGACCGTTGTTGGCGCTGATGGTATTGCTACTACCGGCGTGCTTCCGGCAGCCACGTACACCATTGCGGGCAACGACTCGGACGGGAGCGGTGACTCGGGAACGTGGTCGTACTCATTGGTGGTCTCGCCTGACACCATCACTCAAACTTCTTCTTCACCCGGCTCGACGGACGTTGCGGCGAGTTCCACTTTCCAAACGACCTTGTCCGCTGCCTCAGGGTTTGTAGGACAGGTCACATTCACTACGTCGACTACTGGATTTGAAATCACCAACAGCGACGTGCTGTCCACTACCGGAACGCTGTCAGCCACGGGTTCTCCCTACACCATTACGGGCAGCGACACTGATGCGTACGGGGACGCGGGCGTCTGGAGTTACACGCTAGATGCGTCGCCGGACACAATTCTTCAGGGGAGTCCCACCTCCGGTACCACCAATACCAGCGCCAGCGGCGCTTTTTCCACGATCTTGACAGCGACTACGGGCGTTGCCCCCATCACGTTCGCCACGAGCACAGCAGGCTTTACCGTCGTCAGTGGCAACGAATTGAAGACCACTGCCCCCTTGTCCGCGTCTACTACTCCCTACACCGTTACCGGCACTGACACAGACGCTTTCGGAGATTCCGGCGCATGGAGCTACGCGCTGACCGTCGTGTCATCGGGTGGTGTGAGTCTTATTCAAACGTCGTCCACCACCGCGACGATTAAAACCACGTCGTCAGCAACCTTCACTGCCGGTCCGATCACGGTCGAGAACAACGATGGCGTGGTCACCTTTGTCACAACGAAGTCCAATGCCGATATTGAGGTAAGTAGTACAGGGCTGATCTCGACTACGGGAGCGCTGTCGGCCGGTGCGTACAGCGTGTCGGGGACGGACTCCGACGCGTTCGATCACAGCGGTAGCTGGACCTTCACGTTGACCGTGACGGCGCCGGCCGTTTCCGTCACTTTCAACGCCAACGGGGGCAGCGGGCAGATGTCCCCCGAGACCGCGAACGCGCCCACGGCCCTTAGCTTGAACCGCTTCGTCTGGGCCGCGCACACCTTCGTCGACTGGAATACGTCGGCCAACGGCTCCGGCACCAGCTACGCAAATGGCGCCCTCTTTCCGTTCGGGGTCGCCACGCAACTATTCGCCCAGTGGAAAAAGGGGAAAGTTCCTTCTCACACCATTACTTTCGCGGCAAACGGGGGGGCGGGAAATACGGCCTCAGAGGTTCACAACACGCCCACGGCCATTTCGCCCAACCATTTCACCCGCAAGGGTTATAGCTTTCTCAATTGGAACACCAAGGCCAACGGCTCCGGTCAGAGTTACGGGGCGGGAGCTACGTATCCCTTCACGACGTCGGCAACTCTTTACGCCCAGTGGGCGAAAAACGCGAAACCGCCCACGCCAAAGGTTCAGGTCGTCACTTTCAATGCCAACGGTGGCAAGGGCGCCATGGGCAGCGAGGGTCATCCCAAGCTGGCGCCACTGACGCCAAACCGCTACACGCGCGCGGGATACACCTTTCTTCACTGGAATACGAAGGCGAATGGCTCGGGTATCACGTATGCCAACGATGCCCCCTACTCCTTTGGCGCCTCGATCACCCTGTACGCCCAGTGGAAGAAGAACAAAACTGTGGTCCCGCCCCCGGCGGTCCCCTCGGGTACTCAAATTGGACCGTTCGCAGTGAACTCATCAACGCTCTCGCCAGCTCTTGAAGCTCAGATCGAGAGCCTTGCCGTTGCCGCAAAGACCAACAAGAGTACTGCGATCTCTCTCCTTGGCTACGGTGACGCGCTCAGTGCCGCCGACGCCAGCAATCCGACCTTTGAATCTGCCAACATCGCTCTGAGCCGTGAGCGGGCCCAGGCGGTCGCGACGTATCTGGGAGGGCGGCTGACGGCTCTTGGACTCAACGGTTGGGCGATATCCATCGCCGCCGCGCCGAACGGCAGATCAGGATCAGGACAGGGCGCAAGCTCCATCGTCATTGCCGCGTTGTCGTAAGCGACATTCAAATAGCGTGGCGATCGGTTGGGAAAACGTCAGGGTTACGCAGCAGTCCTACCGCGGACTACGAGACGCTGACACCCAACGACGCGAGCGCCGCGCGGATCGCCGCCACCGACTCAAAAGTTCCCTTACGCAAGAGTGAATCGGGAAATTCGATATCGAACGTGTCCTCCAGGGCCAACATCACGTTGACACTGGCATGAGAGGTAAGCCCGCTCTCGTAGAGATCATCAGTATCACTGAGTGTCTCTACTTCGACCGGGAGGCGTCCGTGTTCGGTCAGGACGTCGCGAATTTTCATATCAGTGCTGCTCACGAGCGCGGCTCCTCTGTTTCAGACATGACCTCGGCGACAACCGCAGCGGTGGCAACGCCGCCTGCGTGACTCAGACTCACGGTGAAGTTTTGTATGCCTTGGCGTTGGGCGAGATCTGCGGCGCTGCTGTGGAGCGCGATCTCTGGTCCACCGCTTGAACCTTCTTTCACCTCAATGAAGCGCCACGGTGGGACCGTGTCGCCGAGGTCGAGAATCTTGAGGACCGCTTCTTTGGCGGCAAATCGTTCGGCCAGCTTTGTGGCACTCCGTGCGTTAGCCCCACAGTCGCGTAGCTCGTGCGCGGTGTAGATGAGTCGACCGTATCGGGCTCCAAAGTTTGTGAGCGACGCTTCGACCTCGTGGATGGGCTGAATATCCATCCCCACAAGAACCTTCATTGGGCAGTCACTCCGAGAGACTCCGCAGCCTGCCGCGAGATGAAACTACTGATCATTGCCCGATTGCTCCACTTCGCTCGTCAGGTTCGGCCCTATGTTACCGAGACCTGGAAATCGATGGGGATCGCCCGAGTGCTGGTTCCGGGGCACCCCGGTTTACGGGTGAGCCGTGGCTAGCCTATTTTCACTGATGACTACTTCCTTGTCGAGGGAGGGTCGGGTTACGAGAGCCCCACTCTCCCCGCGCGCGCTCAATTTGACGTTTGGCGCCATAGCTGTCGTGGCATCACTCGCTCTGGTCACCTCGCTGGGCAAGTCAATATGGACTGACGAGGCCGTGTCGCTGTACTCGGCGCATCTCAGCTGGCCAGCATTGTGGCAACAGTCACAAGCCGTTGACCGAGTATTCCTGCCGTACTACGCGCTCCTGCACCTGTGGCTGCTGATCAACGGTTCGATTGAGTGGGCGCGCGTGCTGTCTCTGTTGGCCTATGCACTGAGCGTATTTGTCGTGGGACGACTGGGCGATCGACTGGCGGGATTTTGGTGTGGCGTGGCCGCCGCAGTGCTGTGCGCCACCAATCCTCTTATGGTTCAGGAGGCTCTCGACGCTCGTCCGTACGCGCTCACGGCTCTCTTCGTGACGCTCTCGATTGCCTTCCTTCTTCGTTGGCTCGATGGGGGTTCGACTCAACATTTCTGGTGGTATGCCGTGGCCGCGATTGCCGCGCTGGCTATGCAGCTGCTTGCCGTACTGGCGCCTCTCGCCGCTCTCGCGGTCGTGATCCTCCGTCGGCCCGCGATAACGAGAGTTCGATGGCGGAGCGTGGTTCTTCCCACGGGGGTACTGCTGGTTGTGTCGATTGGTTTCGCGGCGATCACGCTCGGCCAACGAGCGCAGGTGGGCTGGATCCATTCCCTCACCGGTACATATCTCCTCAACGCGCTGAACGGCCCTGCGGCGAGCAGTTCCTTTTCAGGTCGGGTTGCGTACACGCTGGTCGTGATCGCGCTCCTCGTGGCCGCGGTCGTGATCCTTCTGATTTCGCGGAGCCGCTTACGCGCGTGCGTCTCTCGTACGGACGTCGATCGATTTGACATGCTGGTGGCGTGGGCCGCTCTCCCCACCGTGGCCTTAATTGTCGTGTCGCTCGTCAAGCCCATTTACCTAAGTCGCTACGTCACCGCGTCGGCGCCCGGTCTCGCCCTCGCCGTGGCCCTGCTCGTCACGAAGGCGTATGAAGTACGTCCCGAGGCACTGCGAGACGCGGCCCTTGCTGTGCGAGCGTCGCTCTTCGCGCTCACTGTTGCCTTGGTTCTGGGGGCGGCGGCGGCCTCAACCTATCAAGCGGAACAGCTGGCGCAGGCCTCGCGTGGTCTCGAAGAGCAGGTAGGGACCACGGGGGTTGCCGCCTTCACCAACCCTCTGATCGCACAAGACTTCGCGATCTATGCCCCAACGAGGCACTGGCCTCTCCTGCAGCGGGAGAATCTCATGTTCTGGAAACTCGATCTACGCACCTCAGCCTCGACGTTTGCCAGCGCGCCTGCCAACGTGTGGGTCGTCCTTGGCATCGACAGCGGCCGCTTTATCAAACTCATGAAGAGCCACGGGTACTCGCGAGTCGGAGAGGAGACATTCTCGGGAGACATTTCGGTGTCTATTGAGCACCTTCGGCGGTAATCTTTCTTAGTGCTGATTGCAGTGGTAAGGATTCGTAGACTCTGACCGTGGAAAGGACGCCCCTCGCCTGGCGTCCGTATCGCTTTGGCAAGTATTTGGAGGGGAGTTGATCCGTCGCGGCTCCGATCCAGAAGATGAGGCATCGGAGTACTTCAATCTGTTCCTACAGGGCGAGCAGACTCGTTCCCAAGAAGAAAAATGGTACCGAAGGAAACTGATTTTGTGTGCGACTATCTCTGGAAGTTTCGTCAAAAATCTTCATACCAATCCCAATTCCTTTCATCCGGAGCAATTTTCTTAAACGTAACAAAGGAAGGAAAACGAGCTCTTCGGTAGATTCGTCCGTTCACCGCTGCGGGCAAAATCCACTGCGCGACGTTTGGGGGAATTTTGCTAATTAGAGACCTCCCAACTATTTGCTTGATCGATCTCCCGTTCTTACGAAACTCCGAAAACCCACCGATCGTTTGAAACATTGGATAGTTGGAGTAGTAAGCGATAGCCGCCGCGACAGACGGCCAGTTGCAGTCGTCTGTGACTATGTAACCCCCGACTCGGACTAGTCGACTGGCATAGTACAGATCGAGCATCGTGTGGTCGAAAGTGTGCCAACCATCGATGAATACAAGATCGAATTGTTCGGGCTGGTCGACCAAAAGTTGAGGAAGTGCGAGCTCCGAAGGAACTCTCAAAACGTTGAAGAAATCGTATCCAAATCGATCAAGTTGCGTAACTCCCACGTCGTGCCACACGCTCGTTTGACCCGGGTCGATGATCGTATGGGATGCGCCTGGCCGGTCCTTCAACCCTTCGCAAATGAACAAAGATGACAAACCGTATGCACAACCAACCTCGACTGTCTTCACGATTGAGCTGTCAGATGAGACTAGGCCAAGTAAATAGTCACCTTCTGCTCTGTCGACTTCCGCCGTCAGTTCATATTCATTGCCGAGGGCGTCGCGTACCTTTCTGGTGCTATACACCTCACTTATCAGTGACTCAAAAGACACGTTCCGCCCACCTTTCTTGGCCAGTGTGGCACTGACCCGTATTTCGGCTATCGCTGGTGGGAGGTAAAGCCCCCCAGAATGTCAGCATCATCCAGCGATTGTTACAGTACGCTCCGAATCTCATAGGGCAATCATTGCTTAACTTTAGAATCCAGAACAAAGCTTCCAAGCCTGTTCTTTGCGGATGACGACTCGTCAAACATACTCCATCACTGACGACGGTCCGAGTCTCTAGATAATTGGATCGCGAGAGCCAACTTGCAGGAAGGACGAGATCGGCAACTGTCGTTCAGTGTGCTATCCAACTTCTAACGTGAGCAGATATCGGCAACTGTCGTTCAGTGTGCTATCCAACTTCTAACGTGAGCAGATATCGCGATGAGTGTTCAGATCGGCCCTGGTCTTCATTTCCACCATACGGTAGCGGTGGTCAGTGTCCCTGTTGCTTCAGACAGCGCCGGCTTCGCACGACACAAGGTTGCTTCGGCGTTGGCTGGAGTGAGATGAACGCCTCACGGGGGACGAAGTTCCTCTATCGATGGTCGCTTTGACAAGGGAAGCGTTGACTCTTTGACAAGATCCGAGAGTTCGATAGTTTCCCGAAATTTACCAATTCTGCGCGATTAGCTCATAGGAGCGTGCACGCGCATCATAAGAGTGCGTCCTCGTTGACAGCATCAATTCATCGGCGTCGACACGCTCGACGAGTGCCGCGAGGCCTTTGCGCACTGCGTCGGGGTTGCCGATGAAGTGCGTTGAAAAAGTGTCGTTAATTAGAGATTGCTCTGACTCAGTGAAGACGCGGGCGGAGGCTTCTTCGATTGAGGGCAGTGGTCCCATGCGCCCGGTACTGCGGTGAAGAATGTTGAGTGCGTTCGAAAGCGATAGTCGATGAGCTTCTTCGTCGGTATCGGCGCAGATGACCGATGCGGCGACCATGAAGTGGGGCTCCTCGAGCAACAGTGAAGGTTGGAAGTTTGCTCGATAGGTCTCTACCGCTTGATCGAGAAGCGCGGGAGCGAAATGATATGCGAAGGAGAATGACAACCCCAGCATTCCGGCGAGTTGAGCGCTGTAGGTTGATGAGCCGAGAAGCCAGACTTCAGGCAAGTAACCGCTGCCCGGCACCGGAGCGGGGTGGCTGGGATTGTCGTTGGGCAGAAGGTAACGGATCAGCTCCACCACGTCGTCTGGAAAATGGTCCGCACCCAGATCGGCGCTCCGGCGCAGTGCTCGGGCCGTGACGTGATCCGTTCCTGGGGCTCGACCGAGTCCGAGGTCGATGCGTCCGGGATGCAAGGCCTCCAAGGTGGCGAACTGCTCCGCCACGACGAGAGGTGCGTGGTTGGGGAGCATGACGCCGCCCGAGCCCACACGTATCGTCGAGGTGGCGGTCGCCAGGTGTTCGATGAGAACAGCGGGAGCTGAACTTGCGACGGCGGCGATGGCGTGGTGCTCGGCGACCCAAAATCGGTGATAGCCGAGGCAATCCGCTTCAACCGCGAGCGTGGTCGTCTCGCGCAGAGCTTGCGCGGGCGAAGAACCGCTCGCGACGGTCGCGAGGTCAAGAACGGAAAGCGGGATCATGTCAGGATTTACCTTAAAGGTGGCCAGATCCGGCCGTCTCTATCGAAGGGGACATTGTTGAGTTCTTCCATGCGTCGGGTCGACCGGGAAACGGGTGATCGATGCTCACTGACGATGGAGATGTGCCTCACTGTGGCTGTGTTCGTGGCCATGTGCGTCGTGGTGCTAACGAGATCTGCGCAGTTGCTTGAACCCGACGACTACGCCTATCGCGCCTCGATCATCGCCCTAAGCCAGGGTCACCTCCTCCTCTCCAATGCTCAGTACTTCGCGCTCAAGGCAAAGCTCAGTGCGCACGGTGGCCCGGGTATCGAACAGTGGGTGCACCTGCGCAACGGCCGATGGATCAGTCAAAAGAATCCGGGGTACCCCCTCTTCGTGGTGGTTTTTCAGTGGCTTCATGCTCTCCGAGCGGCCCCCTTGTTCTATGGTGCGTTCGCGTGCTCTGGACTCTTCTACGGAGCCCGAGCGTGGCTTGGTCGAGGGGGCGGGGTGTACGTCGTCGCTCTTTACTGCTTCTCCGGTGCGGCGTTGCTCTTCGCCTGGCGAGCGACGATATCCACGTTCACCGACGCGTCGCTGATCGCGGGAGCAGCCGGTCTACTTCTTGGAGTTCTTCTGGATCGCGACGATCCGCCAACGCGTAGATTCGTTCTCGGGTCAGTCGCTTTCCTCGCCCTGGACGGCGCCGCTTTCATTCGCTACACAGATGTGCTCGTCCTCGTGGTCGCCCTGATTGCTGCGTGTGCATATGCTCGCGTCTCTCGAGTTACGCGGCTGACGGTTGTGGGCTGGTGCGTGGTGGTCGCCGTCTTTGGCATGTTCGATCTCGTCATCAACCACGTTCTCTATGGCGGAATCTTCACCACGGGTTATCGATCGGGGATCGTCACTTTCGCCGCGAGCGCTATCACTCCAAACCTGGAGCGCATGCCGTCTCGACTAGTGGAGAGCATGCCGATGGTTCTTCTCGCATTCGTTGGCCTCGCATGGATGGTCGCGCGATACTTCTCTCGCCGCCGAGTGGGGCCCTCATACCAAAGAATCGCGCAACGCGACGCGCTCGTTGCTCTCGCGCTGGGGCTGGGATGGCTGGCTCTTTGGGGCCTCTACAGCGCCTACACCTGGACGGTCGGACAGACCCTCGGTCCCGGTGATCCCCTCCACGTGGTGCGCTTCTACGTGCCCGTCTTGGGACTGATCGCCCTTCTCGGAGCGTGGTTCCTCACGCGCCTCCCGACGTGGGCCGCGACAACGTTGATCGCCGTACTGATGGGATTGGCCCTCTGGTCCTACGTGACTCCGTCCAACGACATCATCGTGGGGCGTCCGCCCGTGCATGGACCTACTCCGTCGGGGAGTGTGACCCGGGCGCCCTCCGTGAGCCTGTCACGCCGCTGA
>Ga0206868_10111_pt1 | contig 24924 bp, 14 predicted proteins | sample Alteio_BWOrgCont_38_FD_152901 | JGI IMG/M metagenome (GOLD analysis project Ga0206868, IMG submission 152901) | Enriched cells from forest soil in Barre Woods Harvard Forest LTER site, Petersham, Massachusetts, United States -... | ecosystem: Environmental > Terrestrial > Soil > Temperate forest >... | reverse complement strand
AAACATGAGTTCACGAATTCCCGTGACCAGCGCGGCTGGCTTTATGATGAACTGATGGACATGTGGCGTTTGTCGGGCGATAAATTTTATCGCGACACAGCGCGCGGGCTGGCGGCGAATTTTGCAAAAGAGATCGACGCGAAGACCGGCGGGATTTTCAAGGCCAGTGATCGGAATCCGCATGGTTATTATCGCGTGGACAATGTGCTGGAGGCGGGTTGTGCGCTGGTGATGGCGGGGACGCAGTTCCATAACCCGGACTGGACGGCCAAGGGAACCCGGCTGGTGCAGTTTGTCTATGACCATGCCTGGCTGCGCGACAGCCATATTTTCCTGAACCTGATGGATGAGGTGCGGCTTCCCAATGGCACGGCCAACCCCAATGAGAAGATTTATCGCGAGCCGTATCACAATTACGAAGTGGACGGCGGGGTGGTGCGCTTCGGCAGTGTCGGGCAGGAAGCGTTTTCGTTGTTGCACACTTACATCGTCACATCCGACAAAATGTATTTGGATCGTGCGAACGATTTGCTGGGACCACTGACGGCAAAGCAGAATTTGTTGGGTCTTTGGGATGAAAAAAACGGCGGTTACTTCAACGGTGTCGAGTTTGACGGTCCAAGCTTTGAAAACCCCGGCAAACCCAAGCTGATGGATGAAAAGAAGGAGAGCGGGCGGCAGTTTCATATGTTGCAGGCCTTTCATGTGGCGAACCAGCTTACCGGCGGAAAATATGCAGACATGGAAAACGCGATGCTGGATGTATTGCTAAACAAAGCCTATTACCAAAAAGGACAGGGCATCGTATATGAAATGGCCCCGGATTGGTCGCTGCTCAAGGTAAAGCACGGCGGGGTGGAAGATTGGGTGACCAGCGAGGCCATGGGCTGCGCGATGCTCGCAATTTTTTCGATAAACGAGAAAGATCCGTGGTGAGATCCGGCCACATTGAACCAGCACGATATTCGAGCCATGATTTCCCGCTTGTTCGTCATTTCCGCACTGGCAGCGGCTTTTGTTGCCGCCAGTTTATGGACTTCCAAAGCCCAAATCCTTAAAGCGGACAACAACACCAGCTTGGATCAAGGCGGCAGTTGGGTGGGGAATATTGCGCCGGGTTCAAGCGGCATCGCGGCATGGGACGCCACGGTAGCAACGGCGGCGAATTGCACAAATACCCTGGGCGTTTCGGTGAGCTGGGGAGGGATTATCATTTCCAACCCGGTTGCGCCGGTAAAAATTCTCACGAATAATTTCCCGACAATTTCCCTCGGCGCATCGGGAATCGATTTGAGCCAGGCAACGGAAGGTTTATGGATCGCTCCAGCGTTGACGACAGTGGCAAACCAGACATGGACGGTGACGAACGGCCTGACCTTGATGCTGGGAGAAGCGGGTCGCACTGTGACTATCGCCAACAATGTGGTTCTCAATGGCCGTGTGCTGTTTCCTAATGCCATCGTCATCAATAGCGGAAGCACGCTGACGTTTTCCAATGGCACGAGCCTGATTTCCACCATTACAAATAACGGAGTCACTTCCATTACCGACAGCGGAACTGTCAACCAAAGCGGCGGGACGGTGGTTGTCGGCCGGAGCGACAGCACTTCATCGAGCGCCAAGGCAACCTTGGTCATCGGCACGAGCAACCCGGGGGTTTTCAATATGAGCGGCGGTTCCTTTACGGATGGCAGTACGACCAGTGACGGGCGGGTGGACGTGGGCACGAGCAGCGGCGTCCCCGGCACATGGAATATCAGCGGGAGCGCGGCAGCGCAATTGCAGTCGCTTTACATCGCCAACAGCGGCAATGGGATTGTCAATGTCACCAACGGTAGTTTGACGGTGAGCGTCAATGCGATTCGGGTGGGGACGGGTAATAATGGTGGAACCGGCGCAATGAATATCTACGGTGGAACGATATTCGCCATTTCTGGCATGAATGTTCAACATTCGACGTCTGCGGGAGCTGACAACGGGACGCTTAATGTGTATGGTGGAAATGTTTTTGTGGGTGGCAGCTTAAATGTGCCTAATGGACTTGGAACGGGAGTAATCAACATGAATGGAGGTTTGCTGATCGCCACTAACAATGTGAACCTGCCAAACAATGCCTCCGGGACAGGAGTGATAAATCTCAATGGCGGTACGCTCCAGGTATCGTCCATCGTTCGCAATGCGGCCGGTTCAGGCACTTTGGTATTCAACGGCGGCACGCTCAAATGCTCCGGCAATAGTTCGGTTTTGATCGCCAGCGGCATCGTCGTGGATGTCGGCACCAATGGAGCAATATTGGATACGGGAAACAATAATATCAGCGTTCTCCCATCGCTGTTGAACAATATTAGCGGTGCGGCAGATGGTGGGTTGACGAAATTAGGTTCGGGAACGCTCACGCTCGCTGGGACGAACACTTACAACGGGCCTACTGTGGTCATGGGCGGAACTTTGATCGTCACCAACACGCACGCAATTGCCGGCAGCACAAATCTCATCATTGATTCGGGTGCGACGCTGGATATGGCGGGTTCGGGCACGATTGCACTCCAGGCAACGCCCACTCTCAATGGCACGCTGATGATGCAAGTCAACAAAAACGGTGGGACATTATCCAACGATGAACTGGTGTTCCCTAGCGGGATCATCAATTGCGGCGGGACGCTTATGGTCACGGCCACTGGAAATGCCCTGGCCAACGGTGATACCTTCCAATTGTTTTCGGCAGCAACAATATCGGGCACTTTCACGTCGATCAATCTCCCTCCGTTATCTTCCGGCCTGGGCTGGGATACGAGTGAACTCAATGTGGATGGGACGATCAAGGTTGCAACGGGAAGCGGCGGTTCAACGACTCCTCCTGCTTTTAACACGGTTACTATGCAAAACGGAACTAATCTCGTTTTTAGTGGCTCGGGTGGGACATCGAATGGTGTCTTTTTCCTGCTGACGTCCACCAATTTAACTTTGCCCCTGGCAGACTGGACGATGGCGGGAGAGACAAACTATTTTGACACAAACGGGAATTTTAATTTTTCATACGCCATCAACCCGTCGAGACCGGCGCAATTTTTTGCGCTGTCATTGTCTCCGCAGGTTTTATCAGAGGCGGATTCCGATATTCTCCAGGCTTTGCAAAACATGCGGGACGAGGGCTTTAACAGCTATCTGCCGTCGCCCGGCGGACTTTATATCAACTGGATTTACACGAATAGCCCCCCAGTTTCGACGAATAACGTGAATATCAATTATAACGGTGCGCCAGACCCAAGTCCGACCGACCGCCATGATCCGGATACCGATATCGTCTATCTGGCCGACCTGGTCCTGTATAATGAACTTAATCCTCTTGATCCTCAATTCGACGCAGAAATCGACAGATACACGAACATTTGTTTTGGCGCGAACGACGACAACTTCATTGGCAATCCCGATCAGCGCGGCTGGGTTTATTGGGTGCTTGAGGAAATTGCCGGTGGCATTCCATCGCTGGCGGTCGCGCCCAATGCCCAGGCGAACAAGTACTACGATCTTTACACAAACAATTTGGTAAAATTCAATGGCCAGGTCACACCTCTCTACATTGATTGGAATACCAATGACGCGCCGGGAATGCACGGGACATATACGGTGAACCTGGTTGTCGAGGACGCATGCGTGTTGATCGTCAACGGCCAATCGCGCGGCCTCACGAATTATATTGCTGCAGGTGAAGCGTTGATGGACTTTGCGCAAAACAATGCATACTCCACTAATCTAAACATGTGGGCCGACACCATGGGGAATCTGTTTACGACGACGAACCACGCTGGCGCCGTCGTGTCCCCTCCTAATCAGCAAGTCATATACAACAATAGCGAGACAGCGTCAGAAATCGGCGAAATGACCGAGGCCCTTTGTCATGCTGAAGGCGCAGATCCTGGCAAAGGTTTCGGCCTACTCGCGTTAGCGACCTTGAACAAAATAGATCCGGAGACAAACAGCCTCGGGCTTTGGGATAATATCTATGGCGGATATTTCGCCGCGCTAATCTTAAATGGAACGAATATACAAAGCCCTGGTTTGACCACCAGTGTCGACACCGGTTACAAAGAAGTCGGACGCGCGGCAATCATTATACGCTCTTTCATTTTTGCGAATTTATTGGCGGGGGCGAATTTCGATACGAACATTCTAATGGAACTCAACACAGCCAATCTGAATTCCTATTATGCCGCAGGCCATGGTTGGGTTTATCAAATGAATCCTAACTACAGCCTCTATCTTGATAAAGGCACCGGGTACTCAGTTTTGCAAAACTGGGTGACCAGCGAATCCATCGGTCACGCAGCCCGGGGATTATTGACCTATCAGCTTCCCGTTCCGCAGTAAGGAAAACCACGGATGCAATTTCCGACTTTTTTTTATGAAATCAAACGGTGCAGATCAAAGACTCAAGTCACCGATTTATCTATCGGCAATACTTCTTGCCGTGTTCCTGGGTTTCTGCGCTACAAACAGTTTTGCGGCCGCGTATAATGTCCGTGAATATGGCGCCAAAGCCGATGGGACGAACAATGATACAGCGGCCATCCAGGCCGCGGTCGATGCCTGCAATCAGGCCGGCGGCGGCGAGGTCATGGTTCCCGCGGGGAATTATTTTTGCGGCAAAATCGTCTTGAAAAGTAATGTCACGCTGGACCTGGAAAACGGCGCAACGATTTGGGAAAGCGGAAACATTCTGGATTTCGACAAGAACCCGCCAAAAGGGAAGCATGGTTATCTCTTTGTCGCTGACGGCCAGGAGAATATTGTCATTTGCGGCGACGGAAAAATCACGGGTACTGGGCAGGGCGACCTGGGACGGAGGGAAGACGAGAATAAAACCAGGCTGCCGGACCATCGTTTCGGCATCGTTGATTTTAAGAATTGCAACAATGTCCGCCTGCGGGACTTTCAAATCCTCGATAGCGAGGCGCATGCCGTCCTTTTCGACGAATGCGGGGATGTCTTTGTGGATGGTATTTCGATCATCAACAATTTTCTGCGGATCAACACCGATGGCATCGACCCGACCTCCTGCACGAATGTTTTTATTTCCAATTGCCATATCGTGGCAGGCGATGATTGCATCTGCCCGAAAACAGAGGATGGAATTCCGCTAGAAAACCTGGTGGTGAATAATTGCGTCCTCGAATCAATCGCCGGCGCGGTGAAATTGGGGACAGGTTCCAGCGGCGATTTTCGAGATATCAAGGTGTCCAACTGCGTCATCCGCAATTCGGGCGTAGGCCTGGGACTGTTCATCAAAGATGGCGGCACGGTGGAGCGGGTGAGTTTCTCGAATATCTCTATCGAGACGACCCGGCCGGATGAACCGATCAATTCACGGCTGCGGAACAATATCATCCCGATCTACATCGACCTGACGAAGCGCGACCCCGACTCACCGGTCAGCCGGGTGCGCGACATCAGCTTCAACAACATCCAGATTGCAAGTGACAATAGCATTGTTATCGAGGGGTTGCCGGAGCAGCCGATTGAAAACCTGACGCTGCGCGACATCACGTTCCGGGCGAGTGGGGCGTTTGATTTCTCGCAGCGGACCAAGCGCGAAGGCGGCCACAGCACGTACCGCGACGAGAACCGGACGCTTTATGTCCGTCAGCCAACCTGGTGCGCGCTGGCTCATGTGAATGGTTGTGTTATTGATAACCTGCGTGTGTCGGTGGATGAGAGCGTGTCTAAACAATTTCCAAGGTCGGCGCTCGCCATCTTTGGGTCAAAAGATGTTACCGTCAAAAATGTCGCGCGCATAACGACCGGAGACGACGCCGGGCCGCCGGTCATCGATCTGGATAATTGCGGGCAGGTCCTGGTGATCGGTTGCACGATTCCATCGCGCGCTGCGACTTTTTTGGAAGTGGCTGGCAAAAACTCCCGCGATATAAACTTGATGAGCAATGATTTGAAGAATGCAGGCCGGGAGATAATCCAGGACAAGAATGTGCCTTCAAATGCCGTCAATTTTAATTTGAGCCTTTGATGGATATTCGGACTAACTCTGATGGCCAAATAATCAAATCCCTTAAAAATTAAATTCAACCTTACTTTTGTGGTTTAAGCAAAATCCCCCGAACGGCGTATTTTAATCGGACGTCGGATAGATAAGCTTAATGTTGACCAAAGTGATGAGAAGCTGCGTCAGTAATAAAATTATCTTTGCCCTTTTTTTGGCCGCCGCCGTTGTGTCAATGAAAGCGGACGAGGCCGGGTTCTATCAAACTCCACGGACCCACCGCATCGAACAAACGATCAACCGCGAGTGGACGTTCAATTATTTTCCCTCCATAAATGCCGATACCAACGGCTGCCAGGCGGCTGATTTCGACGATTCGAGCTGGCCGGCGGTGGCCTTGCCGCATACGTGGCAGACCTATGAGACGACGGGCAAATTGCATCCCTTCATCCATGATGCCCACGAGGACGACGATACCTACTGGTGGCGCGGATGGGGGTGGTACCGGAAGCATTTTTCGATTGGCAAAGAGCAGATGGGCCGGAGGATTTTTGTGGAGTTCGACGGTGTGCAAAAATATTGCAAGGTTTTCGTCAACGGGAAATTGGTCGGCGACCACAAGGGCGGCTACGACGGATTTTATTTTGACATTACGGACGTCATTCGGTTCGGCGGGGACAACGTACTGGCTGTGGCGGTTAATTGCGACCAGGACGACCGGTATAAGATCCCCCCGATGAGCGCGGGCAATTGGAACACCTATGGGGGCATCTATCGGGACGCGCGCATCGTCATCAAGGACACGCTGAATATTCCCTGCCAGGGCAGTTATAAGCAGGAAGGTGGAACGTTTGTCACTACCCCGTCCGTGAGCGAGGCGTCAGGAACGGCGAACATCAAGACCTGGGTGGAGAACGATGGCCTGGCACCCGAGACATGTAAACTATGCACAACGATCGCCGATGCTCAGGGAAATATTATCCAGGTTTTGACCGCGACCCAAACCATCCAGCCCGGCGGATTGGCACAGTTCGATCAAACAAGCGCGCCAATTGCCCGTCCTCATTTGTGGTCGCCGGAAACGCCTTATGTTTACAACGTTTATTCAGACATTTACAGCGGAGCCGAGGCCGTGGATCATTTTCAAAGCCCGCTGGGTTTTCGCTGGTTCAAATGGGATTACGCGAACAACCGCCTGATTTTGAATGGGAAAAAAGTCATCATCCATGGCAGCAATCATCACCAGGAATATCCATGGCTGGGCGATGCCACGCCCAAATGGATGCTGCTGGCGGACATGAAGGATTTTCGCCTGAACCTGAACAATAATTTCATGCGGACGTGTCATTATCCGAATGACCCGGCGATCTACGACTTCAACGACCATTACGGCATCATCACTATTGAAGAACTGCCCAACGATAAGCGCCAGAAATTTTCCGAGGACGTGCAGGTGCAGCAATTGCGTGAAGCCATCCGGCGTGACCGGAACCATCCATGCATCTTTTTCTGGAGCATGGGCAATGAGACCGATGACGCCGTGGACTCGAAATATGCTGTGGCCGAGGACACGACAAGGCTCATCCATGCGCGGGACATCTATAACGATTCGGCGGGTCAATACGTGCAGACCACATCCAAGCAGTTGGCGCTGGAGTCCATGCTGCGCTGCACCATACGCGGCTGGTACAATTCGGATGTGCGCAACCTCGAGCCTAAGAGCGTACAACAAACGGGGAATGAAGAATGGCAGCATGATGAAGCTGCCGCCGAGTTCATCAAACGGAATCAGGGACGGGCCGCGGATGACTTGGATAATTTAAATACCTGGATTTACGAAGACCACGGCTGCGATCGCGACTATGCCAACGCGCCGCTCTTGAAGGTAAATCCCAAAGGATGGGTGGATTGCTGGCGCGTGCCCAAATACATGTATTACCTCTGGCAGGCATGGTATTCGCCCAAGCCGATAGTTTATATCCATCCGTATGTTTGGAGCGAGCGTTATCTGGGAGATAAAAGGGAAATTGTCGTGGATTCGAACTGCAAAACGGTCGAGCTGCAAGTGAATGGCCGTCTTATCGGCGTCCTTAAACCGAGTCTGGCAGAGGCCAATGTAGTGCGTTTTGAAAATGTCCTGGTTGAAGCAGGGGTTCTGACGGCTATCGGCATACGTGACGGCCAGACAGTCACAAACTCAGTAGCGATGGCCGGGGCACCCGCACAGTTGACGCTTTCGTCAAAGCTCGGTTCGCTTCAGGCGGGAAAGGATTCGCTGGCCATCATCCGCGCCGACATCGTAGACGCGCAAGGAGTGCATGTCTTTGGCGCGACCAATACGATTCATTGGTCCGTTTCCGGTCCGGCCACCCTCGTGGGGCCATCCGTTTATGTGAGCGACATCTTGAAAAACGAAGCCACCGAGGGAACGATGTATATCGACGCGCCGACGTTTAACATCATTCGTTCCTCCGGCACGTCGGGTCAGATAAAAGTCCGTGTTGAATCATCTGGATTGGCGCCCGCAGAGATCATCATCGCGGCCGATCCGGTGCCGGCGAATGGCTCGCTTGCCATCATCGAGCCGCCTTTGCCCGAAACAACCCGCCATCCGGTCACGCGTGAAAATTCACCCGCCACTCTTCGGAGTGAAATTGCCATTCGGGAGATGCACGGCACGGCGGAAGATGTCTCTATCAGCGCCAACAGTCCTGACGAATATGCGCGGCAGATCGACCGGCTGTTGCGGGAGGAGAACCCGAAACTGAATTTTGAAAGCCCGGAATATCGTGCGGTTATTTCCGTCTTTGTGCAGCACCTGCAAAACAATCACGGCAGCCTCGTGCGCGACGATTTTAATTTCACGGTGGGCTTTTACAACCATTGCTGCCGGATCACCCGCCAGATTGACAGCTTGAACGTGCCGGAACTGTTCAAGGAAAGCCTTCACGAACATTATGCGCAGGCGATGATCATGCGCGGGGAAGCGAAGAATTTTGACACGGAATCGCGCTGGCTGGCTTCGTTACCGGACGGGAAACTGGTCATGGCGGGCGCGCCGGCGGATGCCACACGCGATCCCGGCGTGATTTATACAAATCAAACAGAGCTATCTCAAATGGTCGCGCTGGCGAGGCCGGAGTTCAATACGTTGGACAGTTCACGGCAAACTGCGTTCCTAAAAACGGTCCGGGCCATTAATCCGAACGTAAAGAAGAAGACCCTGCCGGATAAAACGGTGGTTTACGAAGCAGTGCAGGGCGAGCCCATCCTGGTGCCCGATTTGAACTATTTTGCCAGCGCGATGAAACAACGTATTTCTGAGTGAACCAAAAGTGAAAAATTATTCACCTCTTTTTCTTGCAGTAGTTCCCATCGCATGGATCGCCGCTGCCTCCATCCAAAAAGCGCCACCACTTACGACCGCGCAGGAAACTGAACTGCGGCAGGAAATCTGCAGTAATTTTTTTATCCCTCAGCCGCTGCCGCCGGTCGACGTGAAAATCTATCGGACCTTTGAGCCTGCGCCCGGCGTTAAGGCCGAGGCTTTAAGTTACGTCACGCAGGCGGGAATGCGTGTCCCGGCCATCCTCTATTTGCCGGACCCGTTGCCCGCTGCGAAGATTCCGGGGTTTGTGGTCGTCAATGGCCACGGTGGGGACAAGTACTCCTGGTATTCATACTATACCGGCATTTTATTCGCGCGGGGTGGAGCTGCGGTTCTAACGTATGACCAGATCGGCGAAGGCGAGAGAAATATTGACCACAAATCCGGCACCCGTGCGCATGACTACATCAAGGGAGGGCCAATCGTCGCCCGGCATTTGGCTGGGTTGATGATTTGCGACGCGATGCAAGCCGTTTCCTGCTTGTGCGAGAGGCCCGAGGTTGATGCCCATCGCATTGCCATCGGCGGTTATTCGCTGGGATCATTTGTTGTCGCGCTCACCGGCGCGGTTGACACCCGGATTCATGCCTGCGTTTTATGCGGGGGAGGAGACCTGGATGGTCCGGGCGGGTATTGGGACAAGGCCGACAAACCCATGTGCGAGGCGCTTCCTTATCAGTCGCTCGATTTTCTGGGCGACCGTCCGGCGGTGATCTATGCATTGCATGCCGCGAGAGGGCCGACGATGATTTTCAATGGCCTTGGCGATACGGTCGTGGCCATTCCTTCGCACAGCCAGCGCTTTTTCAAGGACATGCAGGCGCGCACAGCCGGATTACATGGGACCACCAACGGGGTCTTTGATTATGGCTTCGCGCCGGTGGATTGCGGGCACCGTCCCTACTGGCTGACCCGTCCCGTCGTGGAATGGCTGCAAAAGCAAATCGATTTTCCCAACTGGACCGAAGATAGAATCGAAACGATGCCGCAAATCAAAATTGGCGATTGGTCGGCGGCTCATCACGCGGCCATTGATAAACTTTATGCGACCCCCTTGCGCGAGTCAGGCACACCGGCTTTGGATGCCGATGTGCCCGGCTACACCCATGATGAATTGAATGTGATGACCGCTGAACAATGGGACAACGAAAAAACCAACTACATTCTGGAAACGTGGCTGGCGCTTGCGCAAAAACAAGAGTAACCGCCTATGAAAATAAAGAATGAAATTCTTGCTTTGGATCCGAATTTGGCGTGGAAACAGATCCCCGCCAATCCTGACAGCCAGCGGTTCCATAAAGCACTCATGTTTTTAAAAAGGCGTTGTTTCGAGCCGATTGGGGTGAAAGACCTGATGAAAGCCTCCCAATTGTCCCGGCGCGGATTGCACAAGGCGTTTCAGAAATACATAGGTCATGGTCCGGGGCGGGAATTGCGGCGGATGCGGATTGAACGGGCCAGGGAGTTGCTGGCCGGTTCTGAACATGGGTTGAATGTGATCGCAAAAATGTGCGGTTATCGCAGCGGAAATAGTTTTTGGGTGTCATTCAGGGAAGCTCTCGGGGAGTCGCCCGGAAAATTTCGTTCCCGTTTTCGTGGCAGCCCGGTCGAGAATCGCAACGGATCGCATCACCGCGTTAAAGCCAATAAGATTGCTACCGTCATTCTTTGGCCAAACACGGCCGGTCGCATAAGGGCTTTACCAATCATACAAATACCGAGGCAATCAACGAAACGTGTTTGAGGGTTGAACCCTGTGGCTGGTGTTGCTAACCGGCAGTAAAAGAATACGCCGTTTGAGGGATAGGTGCTTGGAAAGCATGGTGATAGATTCCTCATAAGTATCCGGCTAAATAATTAACTATATTTGTTATGTTGCCTTCCAGATGGCGGAGTCGGCGGTCCCATGAGAGGTATCGGGATTCGTTCTTCAGCCTGCTCAGCATTTAAGACTGCCGCGGAAGGAAAAACACTGGGAGTACAAAAAGGTCGGAACGTTCTTGGGTCAAAGAAAAAACAACTACACAATTACAATTGGAAAGAGAATTGGAAAAAATAATTTGTCAATTTGTGGGGAAAGAACAAAATCTCGGCACACGTCCATGCTGGTGGTGGACTAAAATCCAAATGGGAAACCCAAATTTCATAATCATTTTATTTTTCCTCATTTCCACCGCTCTCTCCTTGAAGGCGGCTCCCGATGCCGCCAAACCAGTCGAAGCTCTTCCCATGCGTTACCGGATGATTGACGTAACTCCGGACCTGTGGTGCGACCCGGCCCGGCAGGATGAAGTCAAAGCGCTCACCGACCGGCTTGCCGCTTCCGGGTTCAATGCCATCTCAATTGGTAGTTATAAATTCATACCGATCTACTTTGTTGATTATAGCCAGACCAAATATCCTGAAGCGCAGGAATACAGCAGTGAAACTGTGGCACAAAATGTGAAAACACTGCGCGAAAACATCCGCTACGCGAAGTCAAAAGGCATCAAATGGTTTGTTGCGCGCACCCAATCATTCTACGCCCCATACAATTTTTGGAAGGTGCACCAAGCGGAACTCAATCCTGATGGCATCTTCAACACACTGCTGGCAAAGGCACACCAGTCGGACATTTACAGCAACACCCTGGCGGGAAAAGACAATATCATTCCCCAACAGCAATGGAGCAACCCATGCTGGCGCCAATTTTTTCTCGATTCGACAAGGCTGACCCTCGACGCCCTTCCCGAATTGGACGGCTTCATGAACGCCTATGCCGAGGCCGCCTGGACCTATGACACCAACAAACTCAAAGAAAATCATTGGAACCACGGCCCGGATTATTGGGACATCGGAAACTGGGAGGATTTTGTAGATTACCCGCAAACGGAAGATTGCTTTGTTGATTATGCCGACAGCCTTTACCAAATGCTTAAGGAAAAGCGCGGTGACACAATGTTTTTTGGGTTGCGCGATTGGTATATAACGCCGCAGATGCTGAAACGCCTTCAAATCCCGCCCCAACAATTAGTGATTTCGATAAAATATGCCGGTTATGACCAGCCCCTCATCAATTATCCTCCCTGGGGCAAATCCCTGCTCGATGACGGTTACAGCGTCATGATGGACATCCACGAGTTCACTGCCGAGCACCCGCACCCGATTTATTGGTATAACCACGACATTATCACCGAGACGTTTAGCAATATTATCGCCGCAAGATTTGCCGGCGTAGTGTATGACGGTTTTCCGACCAGAAAGCCCGCCTCCAAAGACCCGATCGCCTTATTGACCGATGAAGCGGTCGTACAGGCGTTGGATGGCAAGAACTTCACCGACGCCAAAGCGGTTAAATTTTTGAAACCTTACTACCGCGACGGAGCTCGTGATCTGTTATTGAGTTTGACGAAGGTTGGAATTGCCCAGGAAGCACTGATCAAGCTCTGTCCTGCTTGGTTTTGGCAGGGCGACGGCCTCACTCCCGGAGGGCCGCAAACATTGAAATTTTGGCAGCTTGTGGACAACCCCGACGCACCACCGGGAATGGCCTTTGTGCGGCAGGATGTTATTGGCGTGCCGGAATACGCCGCGAAAGTGGTGGCGGGACACGCCGCGCTCCAAAAGGCGCTTCAGGAATGGAAAAGAGAAGGCAAAAAAACTCCCTATGACGTCATTGACCTGATGCTTGGGTCAGCCGACGATGCCGTAAAAGCCATGGTGGCCGCCCGGAAAAAAGCCCCCGCCAACGCGCCATTTATACAGGACCTTGTCGCCAGTTCTGTGATTCACAAGGAAATGGTCCTGCGTGACGTGGCCTTTATCAAGGCCGGATTGGCTTACTTTGAAAGCGGTGGCCAGTATGACGGCAGGTATGACAACAGCCGGGAATTAAAACCAACCGGCATGGACAAAAAAGATGAGTGTATGAAAGAACTGTCAGCCATTCTTGTACATGATTTGATTCTCAAAAAACTTTGTCTGGAGTATGCGCCTCGCCGGCCAACGACGCGCGAAAAGCCCGGTTACACCCATTACAGAGAAATCGCCGCCGTCTTGGGCAAACAATTGGACATTCCCGCAATGGACACCAATGAACTGACGGCGATGACACAAATCATCACGACTCCTGCCAAATAAACGGACAGCTCCCATCACTTGCGTTAGGTGAAGATTGCTGACTTAGGTGCTTCCACTTCCACAATCGATAACTTTTGATTAATCAAAGTCTCAGGCTATAACTTATCTTAGCTTGCCGTCCTTACTGTGGATTCAACTTATATAAGATAAATAAAGCATTTGTATCTGAGCCGGTAAAATACGCCGTTTGAGGGATAGTTGCTTGAGATGCGTAGTGATAGATTCATTTCAAATTCCAAGAGAAAGGACGAAAAATGAAATCATTAGTTGATCGCTCAAATCTGCCGCCATATATCCTTTTAACGCTGTTATCGGCCAGCGTGGCTGTCTTCACACAAAATCTAGAAGCTCAAAACTCATTTGTTCTCCAATCCCTTCAAAATGCGCGTGATGAGGGTTTTAACAGCTATCTGCCGTCGCCCGGCGGCCTCTATATTAATTGGATCTACACGAACAATCCACCGGTGTCTTCAAATATGGTGAATATCGAGGACGATGGTATCGCGGATTCAAGCCCGACCAATCGTCACGACCCTCTTACGGATATAGATTTTCTCGCGTCGCTTTGCCTATATACACACGTTTCCCCCTACGACACTCAATTTGACGATACGATGGCAACCTATACAAAAATCCTGCAGGCGACCAATGATGATAACCTTTTGAAAAAGCCGCAAGAAGACGGTTGGGTGTATTGGGCTATGGAAGATATTATCGACGTCATCCCAAGTTTTACCGGCTATGACGACGCCATGGCCACCAATTTTTATCACCTCTACACTAATAACCTCGCGAAATATAATGGTCATATAACTCCACTTTATATTGACTTTCCAGCAAACTGTCCAAACGGAACGTATACCGTCAATTTGCTTACTGAAGACGCCTGCGTGCTCATCGTTAACGGTGAGGTGCAGGGAAATACGAATTATATCAACGCAGGACAGAACCTTATCGCCTTTGCGCAAAGCAACGCCTATTCCACCAAACTGGACATGTGGGCGGATACCATGGGCAATCTCTTTACCAGCACCAATTTTACCAGCGTATCGCCGCCGAGCGGGCAGTATATCTATGCGAGCAATTGCGATATGGGCGAATTATCCGAAATGACTGAGGCTTTTTGTTATGCCCAGGCGGTTGATCCCGGTAAAGGTTACGGGGCGCTCGCGACAAATCTTTTAAACCGGTTGGACCCAAATCAAGGCAATTATTTTGGTGTTTGGGATACAAACTACGGCGGTTATTATGAGGGCATTACTCTGCAAGGGACGAATATCCAAAGCAGCAGCTTGGGTTTCACTGTCAACACGGCCTATAAAGAGGTCGGGCGGGCAGCCACCATGAGCCGGGCGTTTTTGGCTGCGAACAATGACGCGGGGGCCAATTATAGCACCAATACGCTCGAAGAGGTCAATACGGCCAATTTGAATTCTTACTATGCGGCGGGTCATGGCTGGCCGTATCAGGAAACGACCAACTATGCCATTTATTATGACCACATCACGTCGCCATCCAATTATTATGTCGCACAAACTTGGGTGACCAGTGAATCCATCAGCCATGCCGACCGGGCCTTGCTGACACAGGAAATAAATGATTTTGGGCTGCAATATGTAGGCGATATGGATATTGGTAGTCCCGGACAGGCAGGAAGCGCCAGTTACAGCGACGGATTGTGGACGGTTAAAGGAGGCGGCGCGTATATTTACAACCACGACGATCAGTTTAATTATGCTTCCGAGCCAAGCTCCACCAATACCACGATCGTCGCCGAAGTACTCAGTGTCAGCGACGCTGACCCGGTGTCTGGAAAATCCCGTGGAGGTGTCATGATACGCGAATCCACGGCGGCCAACTCGGCCAACGCAATGGTGGGCATCTGCACTGCATCCACCAATGGCATTGAGTTCACTTACCGCGCGGCGGATGGGGACGGCACCACGACGGCCACCAACATATATAATATCAGCCCGCCGTATTGGGTCGGGCTGGTTCAGTCGGGTAGCAACTTTACGGGTTATGTTTCATCGGATGGGACGAATTGGGATCAACTGGAAACGGTTAATGTCACCATGGCCAACAACGCAACAGTCGGACTGGCCGTGACAGCCAACGACAATACCAATCTTTGCACGGCCACCTTCACCAATGTTGTGGCCTGGCCCTGACGCAAATCAGGCCAATCGCAGGTGGAAAAAACCGTTTGGGCAGCGTATTTCAGCGAAAATACGCCGTTTGAGGGATATGGTGTATAGACGCCCCAATGTAGATTGATTTGAAAATAAACGAAATCCAAATCTATGAAACCTTCGTCTTAGTACGCGTGTGAATTTGTGGAAGGTAATCATTTGGGGCAGACAAATGCGTTTTTTAATTAATGGTATCGTCTTTGTGGCGTTGGCGTGTGGAGTTTCTGCGGCTCCGGCTTTTTCTTTTGAGAATGTTGGTGGCGAGATTTCATTGGACGGCAAATGGGAGATTGGCATCGACCATCATTACCACGGCCAAACGACAGTCCCCGGGCTCCCCGAAGATCCGCGGCAAATGTCCCCGGGAATACTTTGGTATCACCGCACGGTTCAACTGCCCGCAGGAAACTGGACGCTGGCGACTTTGCATCTTGGCGGGGCGCGCTTCGCACCAACAGTATACGTAAACGGCCAAAAGATTGCCCAAAGCGAAGGCGGTATGGCGCCAATTGAGATTCCTTTGGCCAATGATAACGTTGTCCCGGGCAAAACAATTGAACTGGAAATCGCGCTGGAATCGTTGCGTGACCTCGATTCGCGGGACGCCTCGGCCGTATCCGTAGCCGACCGTTGGCGCTCTGATGTTTCGTCTTCGCTATGGGATGATGTGCGCCTGCATTTTTCCGGGGATGAACGCATCATTCGCGTGATTCCTTGGCCTGACATTTCTGCTGATTCGGTGGCCGTTCATTGGTCGGTAGCCGGGGGAGAGAACGTCACGGCAACAAAAACGATGCAAGTCTATATGTTGGACCAATCGGGGCAGATTCTGGCCCAATCGGAACCGGTTGATTCAGGTGAAAACCAGGGCGTCACGACCTTAAATCTAAATCATGCCTGCAAGCCATGGTCCCCGGATTCGCCAAATCTGTACAAGCTCAAAGTGGTTCTGTCAGAACATGGGCAAATCGAGGACAGCAGGATCATGAGTTTTGGGCTGCGCGATTTCAATACCCAAGGCCTGCATTTCGTTTTGAATAACGAGCCGGTCCAACTTCGCGGTGGCTCGGTGGTATGGCACCGCTGGCTGTGCGACCCGGAAGCCAAAACCATCGCCTTTGATCCTGGCTGGTTTGAAACGAACATCGTGCTCCGGTTAAAGAGTTATGGCGCGAATTTTTTGCGTTTTCATCTGGGTCTGCCGCCCGAGTCGTTTCTTGATTTATGCGATCGTGATGGGCTGATGGTCCAAATGGAATGGCCATTCTTTCACGCCGTCAAAGCCTCGCCCGAAAGCATGGAGAAGCAATGGCGGGACTGGCTGGAGGTCGGCTCGCACCATCCCTGCGTGGTCATCATCCAGCCCTGGAATGAAACTGAGGGCGGTCAACTGACGAATGCCTGGGCGGCCCTCAACGCAGTTCTTCCGGATTACCCGCCCCAGGTCATCGACCATCGCGATGTCATCCCGATCCACAAATACTGGTGGAGCCTTTTTGAAAACCTCGGCCTCTACTATGACTCCGCCACGCAATTTGACCAACCAATTATGGTGGATGAGTTTGGGGGCAACTACCTCGATTACAAAGGCGACGACGGCGCGGACGCTGTCGTGCGGGAAAGCCTTCTGCGTTTTTTAGGCCGTGACCAAACGCGTGAAGAGCGCCTGAACTTCCAGGCGGAGGCCTGCGCAAAAGTCGCGGAATATTGGCGGCGCATCGGTGCTGCCGGCTTTGCCCCGTTCTGCATCCTGAGCAGCCCGCAGGATGGGAACACATGGTTTTTGGACAACCTCCAGGAAGCCAAGCCCAAGCCGGTCTGGAATGCGATGTCGGCCGCTTATGCTCCAGCCAGCGTGAGCCTCGAAGTCTGGGACAGAAATTATCTTCCTGGCCAGGACGTAACTTTGCCGCTCTACCTTTTTAATGACACCGATAAAAGTGAGAACTTGAATGCTGTCGTTCGCATCGTTTCAAGTTCCGGTGAAGTCAAATCCGTCCAAAACGTATCACAAGCTGTCACCGCCCATGGCACGGCGAAAATGAATGTCCCCATGACCATGCCTGATGAAGCCGGCCGATGGCGGTTCGAAGCCGAATTGACCTCGCCGACGTTTACAACCGAACCGGTCGTATCGACGTGGGATTGCCGCACGCTGTCCGTGACTGTTCCCGAGTCTCTCAAAAAAGTTTGCCTGGGCGTTTTGCCGGGCGATCAAGAGTTGAAAGAATTTTTTGCCCGCAATGGGATTCGCACCATCCCACTGGATGACCCCCGGGCGGACACGCTGATTTTGTCCGCGCCATCCACCACCAGCCTCTCACAGTCTCCAACCCTTCTCAAAACGTTGCAGGACGCTGTCAATGCCGGGAAATCGGTCGTATTGCTGGATATCGGTCCGCACGACCTGGGGCAGGGGTACAAAAATGATCTGGGCCCTCTCGAAGGTGCGCCCAAAATCATCGATCCGCATGTCGAGCGCGACGATCTGTTTTCGGGGATACAACTGACCTTCACTGAGGCTGCCGAACCCGAAAGCCATATCCAACCTGCGCCGGATGATGATTCCCTCTGGGCTTCACTGCCTCGCCAGTCAACCTGGCTTTGGAACGGCTTGCGCGCGGGCCTGATCGTTCCTAGTGCGGACATGGATGTGAAAGGGCTGAGTTCCTCCGCCTTTCTTTCGCTTTGGGTGAGCCGGGGCGCCGATGAGCAGGCCATCCGTAACGAAAAACATTATTACGCTTACGAACTGGCGGACTATTATGCTTTTTCATCAGAAAGTACCGACGCAACAGTTATCGCGGCGCTTCGTGACAAGGTCAAATTATTGACGGAAGACGCCCCGGCCTTGCAGGACCGTATCGATCCCAATGCTCAGATTTCCTGCACCGACATCGCCCAAAATTTCCAGCAAAGTGGCGCAGCATGCCAGGCGACGCAACTCATCCCCTTGGTCGACTGCGGAAAAAACCTGACGCGTGTCCCCGTCGTGGAATTGGTTTTTGGACCGTCGAAAGGTAATGTCGTTTTATCTCAAGTTCTCACTGCGGGACGTCTAGTTCCCGGCCATCAAGAGCCTGGTTTGTATGGCATTCGTTATGACCCGGCGGCAGAGCAGTTTACCTTGAACATGATTGCCAAAGCCCTCGACAAGAATGTGACAAGTGTTTTAGCATCTAAGATACCCTGAGAAATGCCGCCTTTCAATGCCCGCGCCCGCGCCCGTTGCCCGCCATTGTGTCAGAGCCAACACGCCCGCGCCAATGCCGTCTTGGATGGTGTCCTCATTGACTTCTTTGCCGCTGGCAATCATCCGCCGCGCCAGCTTGCGGGCGCAACTTTCGGCAATGGCTAAATCCAGTTGCCCTTGCGCTTCCAATAGCAACGCGCCTTGCGGTTGCTCTACGCTTGCCAACGCGTCACTTATCGGCATTGCGTCAATGTCACCGCTCGCCCGCGCCCGCTCCGTTATTGGCTCGCCGGATTCGCACACGCCCGCCGCCGCCAGCGCGTCACCAATGCTGGTTAATCCTTCCCGCGCCCGCGCCCGTTGTTTTGGTTTTGAATTAAATCCGTTTGGATATTCCAAACGCCCGTTGTCACCGTCATTTTGTGTCATGGTGTCTAATGGTTTTGCGTTGCAAGCTGGCGTTTTGCCAGCATACAAGCGGCATTTGTCCGCTCGCCCCTAAATAGGCGCGTAAATGCGGGAACATGCTGCTTTGCGCGCGCCTTTTATTTTCGGAACGCATGAGCGTTTTGCCCTTGTCGTTATTGCGTTTTATTGACCATGACCACGGGCATCGAAAACCACCCTTAACCGCCAAGTGGGGGGTATGGATTTTTAAATTTGCCGTGGTCTTTTAACAAAGCTATCAAGGCGCTGGAGGCGCACACTTCGCGCCGGATCGTTGCGTTACAAGAGATGATTGACAGCCCGACCAGGATAGGCGGGGCCGCCCTGGCGGGGCCGGGGACCAGCTCGCGGGCGAGGGGCGCGGGTGTAGCCGCTGGTTACAAGAAGTTACAGGTTCGGTTACGCAAGAAAAGCCAATGACCACGGGCTTTCTCTTTATATTTATATATTTTTTAACTATGTAACTAAAATATATATATAATATAATAAGCGTCTTTCTTCCTTCGCCCATTTCTCGTTCCCAAACAGGGGTGCCTTTTCCGGCACGGTTACAGGTTACACGTTTTCATGCCCGATTGATTTTGACCGAGCACGGGCGCGGGCGCGGGCCAAGATTTTTTAGGAATTCCCCGACGATACCAAATTCAAGGATAAATTCGCGCGCATGAGCAGAGAAATACCGAAAGAAGCCGAAGCGCGAGTGCGCCGGGAATTTGAACGGGTTTTGGACGAAGCGCGCCCTGCGTACGAACTGCATCAGCTTGGTCGCTTTACCGCCGATGAAGAAGCGTTCATCCAGCAGGAGGTGGAACGGATGCTATACGAGCCAAAAGTCCCCAATGCCGGAGATGCTGAACGCCGTATCGTCCAGCGTTTAAAGGCCATGTCTGAGGACAGTTACTGGAAAAACAGCGAGGCCGCCGGCAAATGGATGGGCGAGGATAACAAAAATGATAGCACGAAGAACATTGCCTGGCTGTGCGGCAAAGCTGCCATGGCGATGCACAAATGGGGCGAAATGCTCCCGGACAATCCCAGACATCCCGGCAGGTATTACGTTCGCCACCCCTTGACGTTTCGCTACAACAAAATCGACTACACCTGGTTCGACCAACTCTTGAACTGTGCCAACACCACCCAGGATTGGGAAGTCAAATGGTTTGCCGAATTGATGCTGGGCGGATTGCCCGAATCCATCGCGGACTTCAAAATCGAGTGTTTGTTTATGCTGGTCAAGCCGGACGGCGGGGTGGATCGCGTGGTGCGGCTTGAAAATATTAAAGGCGAAGTATCGCACGGCAGCTTTCCCGGCGGGGGTGAACTGCTGGATGCCATCAGCTTCGCCGCGCCGGAAAAATTCCGCGCGTGGAGCCTGGGATTGGGCGGTTTCACCTTCAGCGCCAATCAAACGCAGTTGCAGATGATTCACGAGGACATCAACCGGCTTTCGATGGGCCGCCATGTCATTCGGGTTGATTCCTGCGGCTGGTATTATCTGGGGGATGGATTGCCGGGTGAAAAAGGCTTCGTGGTTTTAAAAGGCCTTTGGTTTTATGACGATGCGGCCGTTGCCCCCAACGGCGAGATCCTCCGGCCCGATGAATACGGCATTATTTGGCATCAGTGCCAGGGCTATTATTTGATGCCCAAGGGCCGGGAAGTGCCCTTCCAACTTGGCAGGCCCAAGATGTCCCCCAATCTGTCCATTCTGAATTGCAATCTCAGCTACGAGGGCTGGACGAACAAGCCGCAGGGGGAGACCGAGGAGGATTGTCTCCGCGCCTTCTTCCGTGAATTCTGCCAAAGAGCCTACGAAAACTTCGGCTCTTATGACTTTTGGCTGTCCATCGGACACGTCTTTTCCTACTACTGCGCGCCGGAACTTTTCAAGCAATACAAAATCTTCCCTGGCGGCCTTTCTCACGGGCAGACCGGCAGCGGTAAAAATAAATGGGTCGAATGGGCCGTGGCGGTGCACGGCTTCATGATCGACAGCGGCATCGCCTTTAATAGCGCCAGCACCTCGGCGGTGGGATTGCTGATGGCCGCAGAAAATTATTCAAACCTTCCCGTGGCCATAGACGAATTCGGCAAAGGGGATATTGACCCGAACAAATTGGCGGTCCTGCACAACGTGGCCAACCGGCAGTTGGAATCCAAATGGATTGCCGAGGGCGGCAAGCAAAGGGTCATTAAAACCTCGTTTCTGGTGGGCGGGGAATGCACGGTCAATGATTCGGCGTTCCGCAGCCGCTATCTGCTAGTTCAAGCTTCGGCGGAACTTCGCAAAGCCGACCACATCCAGTGGTTCGACACGAACAAGCGATTTTTCTTTCTCCTGGGCCGATACATTTTGACACGGCGCGCCGACTTTGTGCAGCACACCATCTGGTTTATGGACCAATGGATGAAAAATCCCGATATCCGCAACAGCCGGGAGAAATACGTTTATGGAATGGCCTGGGCTTCATGGATGGCCCTTTGCAGCATCCTGCAATCACATACCGCTGATGAAGTGGGGACACTCAAGCAACATGCGATCAAAAGCTTGAACCTGGCGATGGATGACGTGCGGGCCGAAACCAATGTGAACCGGTTTTGGACTCATGTCTATGCCGCCTTTAAAGCAGGCGCCATTCCCAAATCGTGTTTCAAGGTTAAAGAAGAAAAATGCAGTGAAGAACCGCCTGGGATGCCAGAGATGGGATCGTGGATTTCCTATATCCTCTACATTGACCCGAACGCGCTCCTGGCAGCATTACAGTTATATTTGATGAGAATTGGAGAAAAGACTCTCAGCCGAAACGATTTGCGGGACCAAATGAAAGTGATGCCGTATTTCCTTCCCACGGTATGGAAAGACGAGCAGGGGAATGTTCGCACCTTGCAGGCCCGGATGGGCAGCGGCAAGGACAGCAGTAACACGAAAGTATGGGGTATCAAACTGGATGAACATCCCGATGGACTGCAAAAGAACGCGACGTTGGATGATTACAAGAAATGGCGCATGGATGACAGCCTGGGCGATCCACGGAAGGGACCGCTGTTTGCCATTGTCGCGGCGCTCACGGAATCGCAGGGAGGACTGGCATGACCGAGAAATCGTTATTCACCTGCCAACGGTTACCCGGACGGCTCGATGTAAAGCAAACCGCCGAACTTTTGGGCTTTCTGCCCTATGAACTTTCGGTCGTTGTCCGGAACGGCCTTTTACGGCCATTGGGCAAGCCGGCTCCAAATGGACACAAATTCTTCAGCACGGTTGAGATTTTGCAGTTATCACAGGACCGGGATTGGTTGGACAAGGCCACGCGAGCGGTGGCCAAATGCTGGAAGGACAAAAACCGAAAACACGATGAAGTGCATCCGCTTGCCTGATTTAATTGCAGTTCCAAATTTTAATTCAATTCTACGATTCAAACTTTTATGAAAAAAACATTACTGACAAAACCGGAATGTTACGCAAAAAATGCCTTTCCCGACGCCTATCTTGTGACGGCGTGCTGGATTGAGAGCTCGCTGATTCAGGCGGGCGCGAAACCGGGAAAGGATTACACAATTCTCGACCTCTACAAATTGGCCCAGCCTTTCGTTTTGAGCCGATACAGGAAGGGCGAGCTTACCGATTACCTGTAAACGACAGGAAAGCCTGAATCAAGAGAGCCAGTATTGGCACCGGACGCAGACGGCTAACGGTGATTAATCGGGGCTATTGTTGCAATGGGAGGCCATCCACGGAGTAGCCATTCACCTTAATCAATTCTTGAATTTCAGGATTGATTTCAATCGCCGCAGAAAAATCCGCCTTTGCTCGGGCCGTATCGCCTAGAATCGCGTAAGCCCTACCGCGATTCATAAAGGCCTTTGCATCTTTTGGGTTAAGCGCAATAGCTTTGTCGAAATCAGCCAAAGCACCATCAGCATCGTTTAGCAACAGCTTTACATTGCCTCGATTCATAAAAGGCGCGGACCAACTGGGGTCAAGTTTGATCGTCGTATCATAATCGCCTAGCGCCCCATTGAAGTCGCCCATGGTTTGTTTCAGCCTTCCGCGATCATAAAATGCTGTTGTAAAATCGGGGCGGAGTTCAATCGCTTTGTTAAAATCGGCCAAAGCACCGTTCGTTTCCTGTTTCACTACCTCTGAATTGGCGCGGAAGAAATAAGCACCTGAAAAATAATAGTCGGCGCCAGCCTTATCGCCTTCGACCTGCTGCAATTCCCCAAGGTGTAAGTAGGCCTGTGCTAAAAGCATGTAGTCGGCTTTGAGTTTGGTTACTGTGATAAAATCTGATTTTGCATTTTGCCGGTCGCCTTTCACCAACAGTGCCACACCCCGGTTATAGTATGCCGGCGCGTATTTCGCGTCGAGTTCAATCGCTCCGCTATAATCAGCAATTGCAGCGTCAACCGCCTTCTGCGTAATAGGATCATCCGGGCCTTTATTGTTTGCGGCCATCGCTCCCATTGCGAGGCCGCGTTCGTTATAGGCTTGGACATAGTCAGGTTTTAGGCTGATCGCCGTGCTAAAGTCTGCGTACGCGCTTTCATAATCACCCTTTTGACCTTCGATTATTCCACGGTTCAAGTAATTCGTCGCGTCATCTCCATACCCTAGAAATATGGCTAAAGAGAACACAATTGCCAATAATACGCCTTTATGCTGCATTTTGATATGGTAAGCGAAGCTGTCAGCCAATAGAAATCATAATTTATCGGGCTGACCTCCGGCAAAAGCTCCAGCAAAAAGATGGTGGAGAGAGGGTAATAGATTTTTGGCTGCCGGTTCATAGCGCTCCGGTCAACAACATGAGGATTGAGCGGATCGATCTCCATTTCCATGCACGTCAAAAGAATCCGGCCCATGATTCCGGCCAGGCGCTGGTGACAATAGCCCGGACGGCAAGATACCCATGTCATGGTCAGATTGCCCGTGGGATCGGTGCCAGGTCTGCCGTATCCAAACAGCTACCAACTAGCCATCGATCTCGGCTCGGACATGAGAAAAACGATCCAGAAAAATTAACCGTTTTTTAGCAGAAATGATGATTTTTCGTTGAAATTCCTGTTCAAACAATAGCCCATTTTACGCGAAACCAGGCTGGTGTTTTAAATGTACTATTGCCGACCATCGGGCCTGGGCGTAACATCCGGGAACTACGTTGCGTTCAAAAGATAAATTGATCTTGGAATAGAGAAGGCATCATGATAGACCCGCAAAGTTTAGATGATGTCAAGACTGCGATACGCGCCCAAGTGGCTGGCGATTGCCCCATGTTGGACGATCTACGTAATGAGATTAGAGTCTTGAAGCCGGAAGTTCGCCGGATCCAGCCGCGCCAGACCACTTCCGTCTCTTTGGTCGGCACCGACGGCGGCAACAATCAATTTCAATTCGACCCTTTCCTGATTCAAATCCTGCGCGTTGTGGATTCCAGTAACAATGAGCTTTTCCTTGATGTAATTTCTCCTACTGTCGATGTGACCCAATTGAGCCAGCGGCAGTTTGAAAAAGACTCGTCAGGCCGAGTTCGTCCGCTGGGCCGCATGATGGAGTTTCTTGGTGTAAAAAATTTGTGGGAATTAAGCA
>Ga0206868_10110_pt1 | contig 24958 bp, 28 predicted proteins | sample Alteio_BWOrgCont_38_FD_152901 | JGI IMG/M metagenome (GOLD analysis project Ga0206868, IMG submission 152901) | Enriched cells from forest soil in Barre Woods Harvard Forest LTER site, Petersham, Massachusetts, United States -... | ecosystem: Environmental > Terrestrial > Soil > Temperate forest >... | reverse complement strand
CCTTGAAAAATCCGCTGTGAGTAGCCTTCAGCTCACCCCCGAGATTCCGCATCCTGTATTTTGCGCTACAATATGACCATCTCGATGACTATCTGGAGGCAGATATGACCTGGCCTGTAGCCGACGCAAAAGCCCGCTTCAGCGAACTCCTCGACGCCGCCGTCAACGATGGGCCACAGATCGTTTCCCGCCGAGGCGTAGAAACCGCCGTCGTTGTGCCGATTGCCGAGTGGAAACGCCTTCAAGCATCGGCGCGGCATTCCCTCACCGATCCGCTGACCGATCCCAATGCCCCGCACGACATCTACATCCCGCCCCGGCGCCAATTCAGCCTGCGTCCAGTAAATCTGGAAGACTGACGCGCATGTACCTTCTGGATACCAACGTCATCTCCGAGTTGCGTCGGATCAAGCCGCATGGCGCAGTGGCTGCGTGGTTTGGATCGATCCGAAAAGATCTCGTCAAGATTCCAGCCGCCGTAATCGGCGAAATTCAGGCAGGCATCGAAACAACCCGTACTCAGGACAAAACAAAGGCGCTGGAAATCGAGCAGTGGCTGGAGCGCGTGATCGCTTTCTATGACGTCGTCCCTATGGATGGTGAGATATTCCGCGAGTGGGCTAAATTGATGCTCGGCAAATCAGATCATCTCTTGATCGACGGCATGGTGGCGGCAACTGCGCGCGTGAAGGGCCTGATCGTGGTCACACGCAACACAAAGGATTTCTCAGGCTTCAACGTCCAGCTTTTGAACCCTTTCGTTTACAGAGGATAGCTCCACGGCGGGTGTCCATCTCATCTGTCGATGCCCCAAGTCTGTGCGCAGCACCGCAGGTTCCAGCAGGCGCTCACGCAGACAGCTTATTCAGCAAATCAATCTTCACATCCCCATCAGGAAAGACGGCGCGAATCTCCAGCGCCCCGCCCATCGCTTCGACGTAGCTGCGCAGGGTGCTCAGATACATGTCGGTGCGCTGTTCCAGTTTTGAGATGTTTCCCTGATCCATTTCCAGCAACTCGGCCAGACGCGTTTGCGTCATCCGGCGAGCGTTACGGATCTGCTGCAGCGGCATCAGCGCCAGTTCCTCTTTAACCCGCGCAGCCACACGCTCCCGCCGTTCGGGCGACATTTTTGCTTCCAGCTCTCTGAAGTTTCTCGCCATGTCTACTCCTCCCCAATTTCGCGCCCAATTTCACGTAAGTGCTGCGCATAGATTGCATCCGCTTTTGGCACGAATTCCTGATACCAGCGGAGATTGCCTGTCTTGTCGCCACCGATCAACAGAATTCCAGTGCGGCGCGGGTCGAAGGCATACAAGACGCGATACGGTCGGCCTTCATGCTGGACTCGCAGTTCGCGCATATTGGGAAATTCCGAGCCACGAATCGTGTCAGCATAGGGCCGAGTCAATGCCGGACCATATTCTCTGAGGAGGTTTACCCCAAAAGCCACATCGTCTTGCGCGCCCTCGGTCAGGCCGTCTCACCAACTGCCAAATTCATCTGTGAATTCGACCTCCCATGCCATACACTAATAATGTACTTATTTACATATATCGTCAAGGGAATGATATTCGATCTACCCGGTCGGTACTCCCAGAGGACATTTACATCTCGCCCAGGGTCGATTTTGTCGCAATACGAAAGATTTCTCCTGCTTCGGAGTTCAACTCTTGAATCCTTTTCTCTATCGCTGATCATTCCACCTCACTCTATACATACTGCTCTAGCGTCGTGGTGTACTATGGCCTCCTCTTGAGATTTCACTTGATAAGCAGATGGAGGAACTCCATGAAGCGATACGTCTGGCTCACTTTCATCCTTGCAACAGTGGCTATGACAGCGTGCAGCCAAGAGCCAGCCGCGAAGCCGGACGCCTGCACCGCCTTATCCAAGCTCAGCCTGCCGGACACGATAATCACCAAAGCGGAGCGCATAGAAGCCGGAGCCTTTCCGCCGCCGAAAGCCTTCGGAAGAACTTCCGCCGAGATCGAAACCTATAAGCATCTGCCGGCATTTTGCCGAGTGGCGGCGACGCTCGCTCCGTCAAAGGACTCAGACATCAAGATCGAGGTCTGGCTTCCCGTCAGCGGTTGGAATGGCAAATTTCGCGGCCAGGGTAATGGCGGGTTTGCCGGAGAAATCTCCTACGACCATCTCGCTTACTCGGTCGCTCAGGGCTATGCCAGCGGTGGCACAGACACGGGTCATTCCGCAGGAGGCATTGATGCGTCCTGGGCGCTCAATCATCCTGAAAAAGTGATCGACTTCGGCAATCGGGCCATGCACGAAATGACCGTCAAATCCAAATCTATCGTCGAAGCTTTCTACGGTCGCGCCCCAAAACATTCATACCTGGCCGCATGTTCCGATGGCGGCCGTGAAGCTCTTATGGAAGCTCAGCGCTTTCCCGCCGACTACGATGGCATTCTCGCCGGCGCACCAGCCAATAACTGGACCCACTTGCTCACCAACGCGGTCGTAAATGCGCAGGCTCTTACTGCGACTCCTGCAAGCTATATCTCACCATCGAAAATCCCAGCAATCTCCGCGGCTGTGCTCGCTTCGTGCGACAAGAGCGACGGAGTCGCCGACGGCATCGTGAGCAATCCCCGAAGTTGTAAGTTTGATCCGGCCGCGATGCTCTGCAAAGGCGCCGACGCAACCACCTGCCTCACCGCCCCGCAAGTCGCGGCGATGAAGACTCTCTACTCCGGATCGCATGATTCGACAGGCAAGCTGGTCTTCCCCGGCTACCTTCCCGGCTCAGAAGAAGGCCCCAACGGCTGGGGTAGTTGGATCTTTGGCGAGACTCCAACTCAAAGCGCAATGTATTTGTTTGGAACCGGTTTCTTCTCCAATATGGTCTACGATGACTCCAAGTGGGATTACAAGTCATTCACCGTCGATGCCGGCCTCAAAACCGCTATGGATAAGACCAGCCAAGCTCTCGACTCAGTCAATCCCGACCTAAAGCCATTCCTCAGGCGCGGAGGCAAACTCATCCTCTACCACGGCTGGAACGATCCTGCCATCTCCGCCCTCAACACCATCGATTACTACGAAGCAGCCCTGCATGCCAACGGAGCCTCCGAAACAAAGTCCTCTGTCCGTCTTTACATGGCTCCCGGCGTGCAGCATTGCGGCGGCGGACCCGGACCTGACAGTTTCGGACAATTCGGGTCCACTCCCAGCAGCGGCCCCAATGATCCTGCTCATGACATGTATTCTGCCCTCGAACAATGGGTTGAGCAGGGCGTCGCTCCCGGCACCATCATTGCCTCCAAGCTTGATAACACCAGCCACAAGGCAACAATGACGCGCCCGCTCTGCCCGTATCCCCAGATAGCGAAGTACAAAGGCTCAGGCGATACCAACGATACGGCGAGCTTCGCGTGTGTTGCACCCCAATAGGCTTCGCAATTGGACGCACCGCATCCGGTATGCTGTCTTCATCATGCCGAGCCAGGAAAAACGGGAATCGAGCAAAGGCAAGACTCTGCCCAGGGAAGGTGTCCTCACCCTGCAAGCCGGCTTAGCTGTGCGGCAATGGTCAATCACGTCCCTCCTTTTGCTGCTCAATCTGCTCTGGTTCATGCCCAACGCTCATGCGATTGAGCCTCGTCCGGTAACACCACACACCTCCGATCCATCCCTGATCGACTTGAAAGAAGCCCGCCAGGCGCTAACCGTCGTCAGCACCCAATGGAGATTCCATCCCGGCAACGATCCGCAATGGGCCAAGCCGGATTACGACGACAGCGGCTGGAAGCTGCTCAAAGTCAGCGAGGACTGGGACGCGCAGGGCTACCACGAGGAGCAGGATCAAGCCTGGTTCCGCTTTACCATCCTCATTCCAGCACAGACACCGGGGCTGGTCATCCAGATGCCCAAGATCACCAAGAACTACCGGCTCTATGCCAATGGACAAGAGTTCGGCGGCATGGGTGACCTTCCCCCAGCGCCTGCTCATTCCACCGAAGGGGCCACGCGGATCTTTACTATACCCGTGACGCCCAGCCAACAGTCCCAGCGCATGACGGTAGCGCTCCGGCTCTGGCAAAGTCCCAAGTTCAAGTGGGCGCAGCGCGACGGCTTCGGCGAGGTTCAGATCGGGGAACCAGGCGTCATGCTGCCCGAGTTTGAGCGATTCAAAGCCTTCGACATCCTGAACAAGCGCGCCATGGACTACACAATGACGGTCTTTGAGACGCCGATCCTGGCTGCCGCACTGTTCCTCTTCATCCTCACCCGGAAAAAGCTGTATCTCTGGTTCGCCGCCGATATGGTGATGAGCATCGCCGACGTCGCTGTATTGATTCTTGCCAGTCACTTTGGCTGGCGATCGGATATGACCCTGATCTTGCAGATCCTATGCGACATTGGCTCGCAAGTCGCCATCGGCATGTTCATCATTGGCCTGCTCGAATTGCGCAAGCCGCGCTGGATCGTTCTCTCCATCTGTCTGGCGTGCCTGGCGGAGTTGAGTACCCTCCTGGTCGCCTGGCGCATGCCCATGCCATGGGCCGATGGCATCTACCTTTTCCTGATCAGTTCCTGCGAAGCAATTCAGATCTGGCAGGTTTTCAAAGCGTGGCGTAAAGGATTAGCGCAAGCTGGAATCTACCTCATTCCAATTGCATTGAACTTTCTCACGGTCAACGCAGGCAATCTTGGATTCCTCTTTCTGGATGCAGGCGTGCCGTCCGGACGCTACCTGATTCTTCATAACGTCGTCCTGTTTGAGGCTCCACTTCCCGCAACCCTCGGCGATTTAACTTCTATCCTGATAACGCTCGGCTACTTCACCGTCCTGGTCTACCTCTTCTCACGCATCAGCAGGGAAGAACAGAGACTCTCCGCCGCTCTGCGCGCTGCCCATGAAATTCAAAGCAGCCTCGTTCCCGCGCGACAGGCCAAACATGGCGGTCTGCAAACCGACATTGCCTACCTCGCCGCCGAAGAGGTTGGCGGCGACTTCTGCCAGATCTTGCCGCGCGCCAACGGTTCCGTGGTAATCGTCGTCGGTGACGTCGCAGGCAAGGGGTTGAAGGCGGCCATGGTCGGCTCCATCGCCGTGGGCGCACTGCGTTCGATGACGGACGATCAGGGAACGCCATCCACGCTCTTGCGGCGTTTGAACGAAATCATGGTGCGCAATGACGAGCGCGTCTTCATCACCTGCCTCTGTCTGGAGATCGCGCCCGACGGGACCATGACCATCGCCAACGCCGGCCACCTGTCGCCCTATCTCAATGGCGCGGAGATGGAATGCGATTCCGGCCTGCCACTGGGCCTGATCTCCGGATTTCCATACGGGGAGAGAACCTCCATGCTGCCCGCCCAGGCGCGTCTTACGTTGATCTCCGACGGCGTCGTCGAGGCGCGGTCAAAGACCGGCGAGCTCTTCGGCTTCGACCGCACACAGGGCATCAGCCGGCAGGAGGCAGGCCAGATCGCCTCGGTAGCGCAGAAGTTCGGCCAGGAAGACGACATCACAGTCGTTACACTGGATTGGACGGCCTCTCTCACAACGGCCGTGTAAATCGGAGAAACCTGCACTTGAACCAAACTACGACTCTGCCCCGCATCGGCGTCCTCGCCATCCAGGGCGACTATGAAGCTCACAGCGCCGCGCTCCAGGAATCCGGCGCACTCCCATCCCTCATCAAGACTCCCGAGGCCCTCCAAGCCCTCGACGGCCTCATCATGCCCGGTGGCGAATCGACCACCATGCTCAAGTTCCTCGATCGCAATAACTTCTCCGAGGCGCTCAAACTCTTTGCCCAGGAGAAGCCCGTCTTCGGCACCTGCGCCGGAGCCATCCTCCTTGCCAACGAAGTCCGTCACCCCGTCCAGCGCAGCCTCGGCATCCTCGACATCACCGTCGAGCGCAACGCCTACGGCGACCAGCGCGACTCCGCCATCCTCACCCTGGAAACGACCCTCCCCGAGTGGCAGGAGATGGGTCCTCTCGAAACCGTCTTTATCCGCGCCCCACGCATCGTCCATGCCGGTCCGGGTGTAGAAGTGCTTACCCAGCGCGACGGTTTTCCCGTCCTTGTTCGCAAGGGCTTGGTTATGGCGGCAACGTTTCACCCCGAGCTCTCCGCCGACCGCCGCGTCCACCGGCTGTTTGTCGAAGCGGTCCAATTGCATAAACCGGCGTAACAAATTTCGTGCTGCACCATCCAACTAAACAGACAGGAACTGTGCGGGTTCTGTTTCCCTGCTCAGTTTTGCTCGTTGGTTTTTGGTAATCAGTTTCATCGGAAAAAAGCAACTTCGGCCAATTCCGGTGCATCCTTCTCAAAGTCGGAGTAATCTCAGAGTTATAGAGGCCAGCCCCCATGCCCAGCACCTTTACACGCTATCCGGTTGATACCGAGCGGAAAGACCCTGGCATTGGCGGCAAACCTCCCGTAGACCGCCGTCCCACCGGCGGCGGCGGCAATGGCGACGACGATGAATGGAATCGGCTCGGTCGCTCCGGCCCTCGCGAACTGCTGCGCCGCTTCCGTTTCGGTATCTTCGCCATCCTCGCCGGCGACATGATGTTCTTCCTCGGCCTGGCTGTCCTCTTTTTCGCACACCAGAGCACCGGCCACTTCGACGCACGAACGCAGGAATTCATCGGCGACTGGCATCCCGTTCAACTTCCGCCCATCCTCTTCCTCAATACCGCAGTCCTGATCCTCAGCAGCCTCACCATGGAGATTGCCCGCCGCCACATCTTCCACGAACTCGACGTCGTCGAAGAATGGCTGGGCCTCGGCCGTCCCGCCCTGCGCCGGACTCTTCCCTGGCTGGCTGCAACGCTGCTCCTCGGCGGCCTTTTCGTCGCCGGCCAATGGACCGCCTGGACCCAACTCACCCATCAGGGCTTCGCCTTCGACCGCTGGGCCACCCCGGCAATCTACTACTTCTACCTGATCACCGGCATCCATGCCGCCCACCTGATCCTGGGCCTGCTCGCCCTCACCGGATGTCTGAGCGCCCTCGGTTTCCTGCGCAAAGTGGAGTACCGCCAGATCGCCGTCGACAGCGTGAGCTGGTACTGGCACACCATGGGCTTGGCCTGGCTGCTACTCTTCGGCCTGTTAGCAATGGGCTAGAACCCTTAGTCGAAACACAGCCGTTCGAACCGATTTGGCCACTACAGTCCTTAAAGACACAAAAATGAAAGTGTGGGTCAAAACTTACCCTTTTCGAGACGCGGGAACGGAGCCACAATTGCAGATTACGAATCCGCTTGTTTGAGTGTGCTAGCCTTGCTTTCTGAGGAGAGCTTCAAATGTCAGAAATTCTGGATGCAGCCAAGCAAGTAGTGGCCAGTCAGCTTGCAGCCGCATTGATCGCAAAGAATGCCACTTTCCCCAGTACGACGACAGAGGAGATTCAGGCGGCAATAAAAATATACGACAGCGTTTTAGAGGAAATGCGGAAACGTCCACCGCTAAACATTTCTGAGGCAGCTCTCGATAAAGCTGGCGGCAAGAGCTAGCAGAGCTGCTTGTCAAGGGAACTAGAGACCCGGAATTACAATCCTCGAAATGCATTTACAGCCCTCTCCTCTACCCGGCAGGGTCCATTCGCCGTTGATCCGCAAACCCTTTCCAACTTCAAATCGTTTGCCGTTCGCTGCTTGGTGAGCGGCATCCTGCTTCCGGTCGGCGTCCGTAGGATGACTTGGGTTCACCATGCAGGGCACATTCGCATACATCCATGTTGCGTGTGTGATACCGAGCCTTATCCGGCTTTCTTGCTCTGTGAGCGCCCCAGCTTTAAAGAGCAGTGTCGCGGTGATCTCTCCAGCGCGGCCAGTGGACATTCCATTTAGCTTCAGGAGGACGTTGTACAACAGCGGCATGTTTCCGCCTGCCTCGATCATCGCTAACGCCGCGTCATATATCTCGCGGACGTGTTTCTTTGGGATGTCGTCAAGGTGCTCTATATTTTGGCGAAGATCAGTTTTCACCTTCTTGGTGACCAATGAAGGATCAAACTTAACAGTGGGCATCATTGGCCGTTTTTTGGCCGAGGTGGGAGAGGGTTTTACATCCGGCTTTTGGGCATCCGGCCTCAATATGCGTCGTAACCAAGACATACAGCAAACACCTCGCTCTTGTTTAGGATCGCAGCTTACCCTTTTTCGGGACGTTACAGTGTTGGTTTGAGCCGCCAGTTTCCATCCTCGTCGCGCTCTACCGGCTTCCCTTTTCTTGTAAACCGAGCAGTCCCCTTCACAACGGTTATTTTGTCGGGAGCATATTTAACTTTCGGTTTTTGTGCTTCAACCAAGGCAAGGGCCTCCTCTAATTTTCCCTCTTTGATTAAATCCATCAAATCCCCAAACTCGGGCATCATCGCCTCCCTAGCGTCACTTTCACTCGCCTCGCAATCTTACCCTTTACGGAACCCTCGGCGTATTCCGGATACGATGACCGAGTTCATTGACAGCAGAGTTCGCTGGCTATATTTGTCCCTCGGGCGTCTGCTCCGAGTAATAGAACGCATGGATCGACTGAATCTGTCCATCTACGATGTGAATCCGGTCAAAAACGTGATCGACCCCATTCACCGTCTCCATGTCGAAGACAGTTGCAACGTAATCTCCCTCGACGATGTGCTGCTTTAACTGAATACCCCTGACCATTGGGAGAATATGCGCGAGAAAGCCGAGTACGGTTGCCCGACCCGCCAACTTCGGCATACGCGGGCCTTCAAATGTCACGTCTTCAGCAAAGGAAACCTTGGACAAGTCCTTTGTTGCAAAGCAATCCAAATAGGCTTCGACCACAGCGACTTTCTGTTCTCGTGACATGACTTATCCTCGCTCGCATATGATCTCAGACGCGCCACACAGAGAGCCAATGAGCTTGGTTTTCGGGCAAGTGACCTTATCTGAAGCGTGTGGCAAAAAGTACCTTTTGTGACACACGCTACGGCTTCTTCGCCTTGGGCTGGGCAGCGGGATTCGCCTTAACCGTAAAGCTATCCTTGGCCGTCACATTCAGGCTCGCAGCGTCGGGATCGATCACCTTCCACATCACCCCATGAAGCTGGTGATCCTTCACCTCCAGTGTCACGTAGTTATACACAGGAAAACCTGTATCCCGATACAAATCGTGACTGCCGCGAAACAGGATGGGATAAGGCGCCGCCCCGCCGCCGCCGGTCACAATGTACTCCACGCCATGACGCTCAAAGCGCTCGTAGTTGTGAATGTGTCCGCTGAAGACCAAGACCCGTGCGTGCATGTGGCTCGCATGTTCCTCCACCAAAGCGCGCAAAACCAATGCATCCTTGCTGGGCAGGCTGGCCACTAGCTGCGACTGGGTGTCGGCCACCCACGGAATGTGGTACAGAATCAGCAGAAAATCAACCGAAGCAGGCAGATGCTCCAGTTGCGCTACAAACCACCGCCCCTGTTCGGAACGAGCGCTCACCGACTCGGTCATATCCAGCGACAGCACCTCCACCGATCCCAGTTCTGCGGAGTAGTAACGGTGCCGCTCAAGCATCGGGTAGTTATCCAGGTAGTTCGCGATTCCTTTCTCGCGCTCATGGTAGATCTCGTGATTCCCCATCGTGGGAAAGACAGGAAATCCGCCCTCTTTCCACGATGCCGTTTCGCGCTGATATTCCTCCCAGTCGGCCTTCTTGTCTCCGATAAAAGGCATATCCCCGGTCACCAGCAGTGCCTGCGGCTTTTCCTGTCCAATCTTCTGCGCCAGCCACTGCCGCACCTTGGGATTGGTGCCCTCAGTGATCTTAGGATCGGTAAATCGCATGTCTCCATAGGCAATCAGCCGAAGCGGCTGCCCGGCGGAAAACTGCTTCAAAACAAAAGTAGGTTTGGCGTTGACCTTCCCCGGTACCGCAGGCGTTTGCGCCAAGGTCAGTGATCCGCTCAGAAGCAGAGCCGGCAACCAGGCACATGCAAATTGTCGATAAAGAGCCATGCAGGCCCAGACTACCATCCAGGCATCCGCGCGGCCTGGAATCCTTACGCCCGCTGCAGGTGGAGCAGAGAGCGTAGCCGCTCGCCCAAGGTCGGCACCGTGGGGCAGCTGAAATAGATTTCGCGATTGCGCGTCATCATCAACTCAATCGCTACAATCCGGGGATGCTTGCCCGCCGCCACTTGGTCCTCGCGGCTCCGGCACTCCAACGCAAACTCATCCGCCAGATACTCGATCGCATGGCCCAGCATCTCGATCGCCCGGCCCGAGTCACGCGTGACCTTGCGCCGGCGGAAGGATGTAAGACCTGCCTCCGGTCTGCATACAGCCAGCGCGCCTGCACAAGTTGGATCAGGAATCAGGCAGTCACTGTGAGCCATCGCCACCATATTGAATTTCCTCAACCTGTTCATCGACGCGATTCTCTTGATTCTTAGATGACCAAGGTAATGGAGACGCATTCATCCAATTCGCGCCATCGCCCGTTTTTTATGCACATGGGAAAAAGTCCTCCCAACATTCCCCATCACGCCCGGAATGAGACCCAACCAGCCTCCGCGCTTGACGCAGCGAAGCTGAAAACCTAAGCTCAAGGCAGCGGTTGCGCGAGAAAGCCCAGCATCTGGCAATCCGGCCATCCCGCCAACTCAATCGATAAAGCTGCAGCCGAGAGCGTGTCTGAGACCATGACGACCACAGTCCCCTACTTCTGGCAATACATCCCGCTCCTGCTGCAGGTTCTGGTTGCCTTCGGCCTGGGCCTCGGTATGGCTTTCGGGTCGTATCACGTTGGCCGCCATCGCAATACCAAGACCAAGCTGGCCACCTACGAGTGTGGGATTGAGGCGGTAGGCGACGCGCGCGGCCGCTTCAGTGTCCGCTTCTACATGGTCGCCATGCTGTTCATCCTCTTCGACGTCGAAGTCGTCTTCATGATGCCCTGGGCCGTCATCTACCGCCAGCTTCCTGTCATCACCGGCTCGCGCTTCTTCGGTTTCTGGGAGATGATCGTCTACCTCGGCTTCGTCGCAGTCGGCCTCTTCTACATAGTAAAAAAAGGCATTCTTGACTGGTCCAACGATAAAGGTGACCTGTAATGAACGAGAAATCGCCGAGCCTTACCCTGCCCGATAAGGAATCCGTTCTACGCGAAAAACCCGATCACCCCGCTGTTGCGGCAATTCTCAACTGGAACCCTGAAGCCCTCGCCGACGCCCGCTGGGACCGCGAAGAACTGACCCTCACCATTCCCCGCGAAGAGATTGTCGGCGCAGGTCTGGCCGTGCAGAAGGCCGGCTATAACTTCCTTGAAGATGTAACCGCAGTCGATTGGTACCCAGCCACGCCCCGTTTTCAAATCAGCTACCACATCGTCTCTCATACCCTCAAAGAACGCATTCGCTTGCGTGTAATGCTCGATGAAGCCAGCCCCGCCGTCCAGACCATCACCTCCGTCTGGCCCTCAGCCAACTATTACGAGCGCGAAGTCTTCGACCTCTTCGGCGTCCGCTTCGACGGCCACCCCAACCTGCGCCGCATCATGATGCCCGAAGAATGGTCCGGCCATCCACTGCGCAAGGACTACCCTGTCGAAGGCTACCGGTAAGGCAGTGTGAGTGTGGCTGCACTCCAGCGTTTTTCACACTCCACACTCACACTTCACACTCGCCTCACGTTGTATTCTGTTGAGTTGACGTCTTGCTGAAACTGTACCGCCACGCACTACACACCCGAGGAGACAATCTCTGATGACCGACGTGGCAGGAACCCCGATCCTCGAAGCACCCATCGCCGAGGGCTCCGCCGACCAGACCATGGTCCTCAACATGGGGCCGCAGCACCCATCGACCCACGGTGTCCTCCGCCTGGTCCTCGAGATCGACGGCGAAATCGTCGTCCGCCTCTATCCCGAGATCGGCTACCTGCACACCGGCATCGAAAAGACCTGCGAAGCCAAGTTCTACCAGCAGGTCGTCCCCCTCACCGACCGCATCGACTATCTCAGCCCGATGCACAACAACCTCTGTTACTGCCTGGCCGTAGAAAAGCTCCTCGAGCTGCCTATTCCCGACAAAGCCCAGTGGATGCGCGTTCTGCTCAGCGAACTGACCCGGCTCAACTCGCACCTCGTCTGGCTCGGCACCCACGCCATGGATATTGGTGCGCTGACCGTCTTCCTCTACACCTTCCGCGAGCGCGAAGACATTCTGCGCATCTTCGAGCTGGTCAGCGGCCAGCGCATGATGACGAGCTACTTCCGCATCGGCGGCCTGTCGATGGAACCTCCTCTCGATTTCTTCGAGAGGGTCGCCGCTTTCATCAAGACCTTCCCCGAAAAGATCGACGAATACGCCAACCTGCTCACCGGCAACCCCATCTTCGTCAATCGTCTGCAAAATGTAGGTCATCTCTCCGCCGCCGACGCCATTGCGCTCGGCGTCACCGGCCCTCCCATGCGCGCGTCAGGAGTGGACTTCGACCTGCGCCGCGACATGCCCTATTCAAGCTACGAGAAATTCGATTTCAAAGTGCCCACATCGCAACGTTGCGATGTCTGGGGACGCTACCTCGTCCGTCTCGACGAGATGCGCGAGTCAGTCAAAATCATCAATCAGGCCCTCGCCGGAATGCCCGAAGGCCCCGTCAAAGCCAACGCTCCTAAGATCGTTCTGCCCGATCGTGAAAAGATGAAGACCCAGATGGAGTCGCTCATCCATCACTTCAAAATCGTCACCGAAGGCTTCGCCGTTCCAGCAGGCGAAGTCTATCAAGGCATCGAATCCAGCCGCGGCCAGATGGGCTACTACGTCGTCTCCGACGGCACAGCGAAACCCTACCGCGTCCACATGCGCAACCCATCGTTCGCGTCCCTGCAAGCGCTCGAAACCATGTGCAAAGGCCGTATGTTGGCCGACGTAGTCGCAGTCATCGGCTCCATCGATGTAGTGCTCGGGGAGATCGACCGTTAGCAAATGATCTTGTCATCCTGAACGAAGTGAAGGATCTGCTGTACTGGCAAATCTAGCTAAGTTGGAAAAGGATCGAAGCGTTTCGGAGATTGATATGGCGGATTACTTCAAAGCAGCATCCGAGTTCAAAGCAAGGTTGACGGCCAAGGCTACCAAGGCAGCCGAGCTCGATACCTTCTTTGAAAGCGTCCGCTCTGGCATTCACGAAGAGATTGCCAACGCCAATGCCTATCTCGCTCGTGAAAACGCACCCAAGATCGAATTCAAGGAAGGCTGGCCCAAAGGCGCAATCATTGAACTAGTCTGCGCCACCGCCATCGCCAAAGTAACGCTCAATCCCGATGCACCTGAAGCACCCACCATCGCGGCCGTCATCGCCGGAGAAGAAGCCGAAAAGACCGTTACATTCACTCTGCTGCACGATCAAACGCCCTTGAAAGCGCAGCGCGTCAGCCTCACCCCAGCAACCGAAGAAAAAGTTGGCCCGCACGAGGTCGCAGCAACCATCGTTGAAGAACTGATCACGGGGGCGCCGTGATTGAAGCTGTCACACCGCTCTCCGCGAATCTATATGCCGAACTCTGGGTCTCTCTCGCGTCCGTGCTGCGCAGCTACACTGCCGTTCACGGGCTCAATCGCAAGCACCAGGCAACCGTTGAATTGGGCGAAAATCAGATCGTCGTACGCGCCGGAGATCGCTGGCTGAAGCTCGATCGCCACGAGGCCGAGATCATCTGGGCTCGCGAAGATAGCACCAAGGGCCTGATGCGTTTTACCATGGAAGGAAAGCTCGAAACCCACGTGGGCCACGAAGAGTTTCACGACCGAGAGGAAGAGATGGACATGCAAGCCGAAGCTTGGGCACGGGAGCTGATGCTATGACAACCGAATCCATGTCGATCTTCTCTCCGCAGCTCGCCGCCAGATTCGACGCGCTCGTCGAAAAATATCCGCTCAAGCGATCGGCCCTCATCCCCATGCTCCTGTACTCGCAGGACGAGATCGGCTATCTCTCCGACGCGGTCATCGACGAAGTGGCCGAGCGCCTCGGCATCACTCCGCTCGACGTGCGCAACGTCGCCAGCTACTACTCGATGCTGCGCTTCAAGCCGGTCGGCAAATACAACGTGCAGGTCTGCACCAACATCAGCTGCATGTTGCGCGGGGCCTACGATCTTTTCGAGCACCTGCAGGAAGAACTCGGCATCGGCCACAAAGGCGTTACCGCCGACGGTCTCTTCTCCCTCGAAGAAGTTGAGTGCATCGGCGTCTGCTGCTGGGCCCCGGCCATTCAGGTAAACTACGACTTCCACGACGACCTCACCAACGACAAAGTCGACGCCGTTCTCAACACCTACAGAGCCAAAGCAGCGGGAGATACGAATCATGCCTAAGCTCGTCTCCCATCCCGATGAGGTCAAGATCATCTCCAAACGCTTCGGCATGGGCGCAACCGATATCGACCGCTATATCGAACTCGGCGGTTACGAATCCGCCAAGAAAGCTCTCGAACAAGGCTCCGAGTGGATCATCAATGAGATGAAAGCCAGCGGCCTGCGCGGTCGCGGCGGAGCAGGCTTCCCTACCGGCCTGAAATGGTCCTTCGTACCGAAACAGTCCGCCAAGCCTAAATATGTTCTCGTCAATGGTGACGAGTCCGAGCCCGGCACCTGCAAAGACCACCTCATCTTCCTGCACGATCCGCACTCGGTCATCGAAGGCACGATCATCGCCGGTCTCGCCATCGGCTCTAAGATGGGTTTCATCTACCTGCGCGGCGAGTATCGCTACCTTATCCAGATCATGGAGAAGGCCGTCGCCGACGCTTACGCCAAAGGCTTCCTCGGCAAGAACATCTTCGGCAGCGAGACCGAGTTCCAAGTAGTCGTGCAGACCGGCGCAGGAGCCTACGAAGTCGGTGAAGAGTCCGCGCTCATGGAGTCCCTCGAAGGCAAGCGCGGCGTTCCCCGCATCAAGCCACCCTTCCCTGCCGTCGTTGGCCTCTACGGTGGTCCCACGGTCATTAACAACGCTGAAACCATCGCCGCAGTCCCACACATTCTCGCCATGGGCGGCCCGGCCTACGCAGCCGTAGGCAGCGAGCGCAACGGCGGCACACGTTTGTTCGGCCTGAGCGGCCACGTCAACAACCCCGGCATCTACGAGCTGCCCATGGGCTACAACCTGCACAAGATGATCTACGAAGTCGGCGGCGGCATCCGCGGCGGACGCAAGCTCAAAGCCGTAGTCCCCGGCGGATCGTCCACGCCAGTCCTCTTGCCCAGTGAAATCGAAAACCTCGGCATGGATTTCGACCAGGTAGGCAAAGCCGGATCGATGCTCGGTTCCGGCGCTGTCGTCGTCATCGACGACCAGACCTGCATCGTAGAATTCGCCCTCAGAACCATCAGCTTCTACGCCCACGAAAGCTGCGGCTGGTGCATTCCCTGCCGCGAAGGCACCGACTGGCTCAAGAAGTCGCTCACCCGCTTCCATGCCGGCTTCGGCACCATGAAAGACATCGACAACATCCAGTACCTCGCAGAAAACATGATGGGCCGGACATTTTGCCCATTGGGTGACGCAGCAGCGATGCCCACCATCGGCTTCGTAAAAAAGTTCCGCAAAGAATTCGAAGACCACCTCGACGGCAAACCCTGCCCATACGCCAAGCATTTGGAAGTGGCGTTGGTGTAGAGAACAGCTCCCGCAGAGGAGCGACGCACTAAAACTTATCCCCGTGATCGGCGATTAATGCGCAAGGATCACGATGAAAGTTAGAGATGTAATCAAGTTGATTGAACAGGATGGGTGGGAATACATGTACACCAATGGAAGCCATCGGCATTTCAAACATCCTAAGAAACCGGGCAAGGTTACAATTCCCGGCCACCCTAGCGACGCGGTTCGACCCAGCACTCTCAAGTCGATCCTGAAGCAGGCAGGTTTACGATGAAACAGAAATTTTTGGTTGTCTACGAACATGGCGAAGGAAATTACTCCGGGTTTGCGCCAGACATTCCTGGGGCCATTTCGACTGGCAAGACGCTGCAGACGATGCGACGGATGATGAAGGAGTCGCTAGAAGCGCACCTCCTGTTTATGGCATCGGACGGTGATCCAATGCCCAAACCTGTAACGACGGACGTTAGTTTTTCTCCTGGGGATGACCCTCAAGGAGAAGTCGATCATTACGTAGTTGAATGGTTGGAAATCGACGTACCTGTTTCCAAGCAAATCCACACTGTGGAAGCACTGACGGCCTAGCCGAACAGAAGAGACCGAGAAAATGGCAGACGTAACCTTCACAGTCGACGGCAAAAAGCTCACCGCCCCCGCAGGCACGCTGCTCATCGACGCCTGCCGCAAAGCCGGCATCGAGATCCCCGCCTTCTGCTACTATCCCGGCCTCAGCCTGCAAGCCGCCTGCCGCATGTGCGTCGTCCGCCAGGAGAAAGTACCCAAGCTCCAGACCGCCTGCACCACCACGGTCGCCGAGGGGCAGAGCTTCACCACCGAATCTCCTGAAATTGCCCAGGCCCGCAAAGCTACCATCGAATTGCTGCTCGGCAACCATCCCCTCGACTGTCCTGTCTGCGACGCCGGTGGCGAGTGCGAGCTGCAGGACATGACCTTCAAGTACGGCGCAGGCGAGAGCCTCTACGTAGAAGCCAAGCAGCATCGCGAAGAGCAGAAGTGGTCCCCGGCCGTCTACTTCGACCGCCCCCGCTGCATTCTTTGTTACCGTTGCGTGCGCATGTGCGGCGAAGGCATGGACGTCTGGGCGCTTGGCATCCAGAACCGCGGCGCAACCTCCACCATCGCCCCCAACGGCGGCGACCATCTCGATTGCGAACAGTGCGGCATGTGCATCGACGCCTGCCCGGTTGGCGCGCTCACGTCAGACACCTATCGCTACAAGACCCGCCCCTGGGAGATGAACCACGTCTCCACCGTCTGCACTCACTGCGGCGACGGCTGCAAAGTCACCCTCGGCGTGCGCCAGGCCAACGACGGCGCAGAGATCATCCGCGCCGACAACCGCGACAAATCCGGCATCAACGGCGACTTCCTCTGCGCCAAAGGCCGCTTCGGCTTCGATTTCGTTGAAAGCGCCGACCGTCTCACCAAGCCACTCGTCCGCAATGCCCAGGGGAAGCTCGAACCTGCGACGTGGGAGCACGCCATCCGCGTTGTTGCTGCCAAGTTCAAAGAAATTCGCGACAGCAAAGGTGGAAGTAGTATCGGTGTCATTGGCTCCAATACCACCACCAATGAAGAAAACTATCTCCTCCAGAAATTCGCCCGCACCGTACTTCAAACGAACAACATCGATCATGTGCGCTCAACCGACTACGCAGGCTTTGCCAAGGCACTCGCCGGAACCACCGGTCGCACCGCCAGCCTGCGCGATACAGAGACAGCCAAGGCCATCCTGCTTATCGGCGGCAACCCGACCGAGGAGCATCCACTTCTCGCCTGGAACCTGCGCACCAACTTCCGCCACAATCAAGTGCGGCTCTATATCGCAACCGATAGCCCCATCAAGCTGGAGCGTCAGGCAATCCAATCTCTGCTCCTGCCAGTCGAAGGCTACGAAGCACTCACCGAGTACCTGACCGGCAATGACGCCGCTCTGGATGGAGTGGAAGGCGCAGCAGGTTTCCGCGACGCCCTTCACGCAGAAGAGTCCCTGCTCGTAATCTTCGGCGAAGAGTATCGCGGCCCGGCCATAGAAACCCTCGTCAAGTGGGGCCTCGGCAAAGAAGGCGTCAAGTTCGCCTACCTCGGCGATTATGCCAACTCACGCGGTGCAGCGGACATGGGCCTCTACCCCGATCTGCTCCCTGGCTACGTTCCAGTGGCATCGCCCAGCGCCTTCGGAGAAGAGTACGCCAACCTTTCCGCAGCCGCAGGCCTCGACGCAGCAGCCATGCTCGATGCCGCAGGGGAGGGCAAACTTGCCGCGCTCTACATCGTCGGCAGTGATCCCATCACCACCTACGGCGTCGACCCTACGGCGCTTAAAAACACCTTCGTCGTCGTACAAGACATCTTTCTCACGCCCACAGCCGCCTCGGCCGACATAGTGTTACCCTCCGCCAGCCTCTACGAAAAAACCGGCACCCTCACCAACAGCTACGGCGATGTTCAACTCACCAAGAAAGCCGCCGACAAAGCCGGCATCAAACCCGACTTCGAAATCATCGTCCGCCTCGCCGGAGCCATGGGCGCCGACGTCAAGAAGCTAGTCCCCTTCGGCAAAACGAACGGCGTCTCCGCCGACATGGGCCAATCCCGCGGCGCGCAATCTGGCGAAGCCGATCGCCATGCTGTCTGGCTTCGCGCACAAGGCCTCGAACCACGCCTTAGCCCCTTCGATCCGTTAGCTGTTCTCGATGAAATTGAACGTCTGATCCCCTCTTATAAACTGGACAGACTGAACCTCTTCGGCGGCAACGACACATCAACAGAACCCGGCTTTGTCCCTGTTAGCAGCATCGTCTCAGCACGCGATCTTGTCCTGCCCGCGCACGAAGGCCTTTTCACCTCCGGCGTTCTCGGCGCGCACACCGCAGCCCTCGTCGAACTCAACCAGTACCAGAACGAAGCGGTCACCGAAGCCGCAGCCGACTAGCAACAGATCTCGGTTTTGTTTTGAAAGGGCGTGGCTTTAGCCACGCCATAAGCGGAGAAAATAAATTGGGGCTTTAGCCCCCGAGGTTTGGATTTTGAGTATCTGGATGTTCCTGCTGTTCAGCATCTTGAAAGTCGTGGTGGTGACCGTCGTCCTGCTCACCTCCGTGGCCTACACCGTGCTGCTTGAGCGCAAGCTGGTCGGCCGCATCCAGAACCGCTGGGGACCCAGCCGCGTCGGCCCCTTCGGCCTGCTCCAACCGCTCGTAGACGGGCTCAAGCTCTTCCTCAAGGAAGACATGATTCCCACCAACGTCTACAAGCCTCTCTACCTGCTCGCCCCGCTCATCGCGCTTGGCTGCGCGTTGCTGTCGATCGCCGTTGTGCCTTTCGGCGAGCCCATCACATGGCATGGGGTCAAATTTTTCGAGATCGCCGACCTCAACATCGGCCTGCTCATCCTGCTCGGCGTCACCTCCATCAGCGTCTACGGCATCGCCCTTGCCGGCTGGTCCTCGAACAACAAATATTCGCTTCTCGGCGCCTTGCGTTCCTCGGCGCAGATGATCAGCTACGAGCTGGCTTTAGGCCTTTCGTTGGTCGGCATCGTCCTGCGCACTGGCTCGTTCTCTCTTGCCGAAATCGTCAAGCTTCAATCCGTCCACGGCATCGCCAGTTGGAATGTCTTCGGCGGCGGCCAGATCATTGCCTTCTTTATCTACCTCACCGCTGCCTATGCCGAAACCAACCGCGCTCCTTTCGATCTCCCTGAAGCGGAAACCGAACTGACCGGCGGCTATCACACCGAGTACAGCTCGATGAAATTCGCCATGTTCTTCATGGCTGAATATGCCAACATGATCACCGTCGGCTGCGTCGCCACTCTGCTCTTTCTCGGCGGCTGGACCAGCCCCTTCGGCGACCTCATTCCACCGCCACAGAACATCATTCTGCACGCTCTAGTGCCCATCCTCTGGTTCGTGGCTAAGGTCTTCTTCTTTCTCTTTCTTTACGTCTGGGTGCGCGGTACGCTGCCGCGTTTCCGCTATGACCAGCTCATGGGCTACGGCTGGAAGTACCTTGTCCCCGTCGCCATGCTCAACATCGTCGGAACCAGCCTGGTGCTGGCCTTCCCTTAACCGCAACTGCTTTACAATCGCCTCTGGCAGTGGCCCAGTGATTTGTCCTGAATGTAGCGAAGATTTGTCATCCCGAACAAAGTGATGGACCAACTGTTGTTTTGCCATGCTGAACGTGCTGAAATTTTGTCATCCTGAACGAAGTGAAGGACCCACTTGCTGAAAACACGCAGTACAAATCTCAACCAACCCCAGAAAAAGCGCTGAGACTCAAAACGAAAGTCAAATGCATCTAGTCCTCTTTCTCATCTTCGCGGGATTCTGTCTGGCCGGAGCTGTCAACCTGCTCCTCCAGACTCATCCCATCAACTCCGCGCTCTCGCTGATCGTGGTCATGAGCTCGCTCGCCGTCCTCTATCTCCTTCTCGGCGCGGAGTTCCTGGCCATCGCCCAGATCATCGTCTACGCTGGAGCCGTCATGGTCCTCTTCACCTTCGTCGTCATGCTGCTCAACGTCGGCGTCGAAGAGAAGACCCACGGCAGCAAGATCGCCCGCGTCATCGGCTTCCCAGCCGTAATCGTGGTGCTCGATGTCATCGGCACCGTCATCGTCGAAGCCCAGCGCCACATGGGAGCCATCAGCCTCAGCCAGCCCATCACTACAACGCAGGACTTGAGCCGCGTTCTCTTTCGTGACATGCTCCTGCCCTTCGAACTGACCTCGGTGCTCATCCTCATCGCCATTCTCGGAGCCGTAGCCCTGGCCAGAAAGGAAGGCCATTCCTGATGCCCCAATCCCTCCTGAATGACGTTCCCAGCTCCTGGTATCTGCTTCTCTCCGCGCTGCTCTTCACGCTCGGCGTCGTTGGCTTCCTCATCAAGCGCAATCTCATCACTGTCTTCATGTCCATCGAGCTCATGCTCAATGCGGTCAACCTTTCCTTCGTCACCTTCGCGCACGAGTGGCACGCGGTTAAGGGGCAAATTTTCGTCTTCTTCGTCATGGTGGTCGCTGCTGCTGAGGCAGCCGTAGGACTAGCCATCATCATCGCCATCTTCCGCGCCCGCAATACTCTCAACGTTGACCAGATCGATTTGATGAAACTATGAACCTTTACCTCTGGCTCATTCCGGTATTACCGTTCGTTGGCTTCCTCATCAACGGACTGCTCGGCCGCCGTCTGCCCAAGGCGCTGGTTTCGACGGTTGCGCTCGCCTTCCCGCTGGCAGCCTTCGGCGTCGTTCTGCGCGCCGCGATGCTTGCCTGGCCCGGCAACGGGAACTTCTCTCTCCCCTATGTCGAAAACTTTGCGGGAAGCTGGATCAACGCCGGCCTGCTCCACGTCGACTTCAGCTTCGCCCTCGACCAGCTCACGCTCGTCATGCTCCTCATCATCACCGGCGTCGGCTTTCTCATCCACATCTACTCCATCGGCTACATGGCCCACGAAGAGGGCTACTGGCGCTACTTCGCCTATCTGAACCTCTTCCTCTTCTTCATGCTCACCCTGGTTCTCGCCGAGAACTACCTGCTCATGTTCGTCGGCTGGGAAGGCGTCGGCCTCGCTTCGTACCTGCTCATCGGCTTCTACTTCGACAAGAAATCCGCCGCCGATGCCGGCAAGAAAGCCTTCGTCGTCAACCGCGTCGGCGACTTCGGATTTCTTCTGGGCATGTTCCTGCTGCTCTCGCAATTCGGCTCGCTCAGCTTAGGCAAAATCGGTGACGCACTCGCGCTCAATCCCGGCCAGCACGGTGGCATTCTCACGGCCATCGCTCTCTGCCTCGTCGTCGGAGCCTGCGGCAAGTCCGCGCAGATTCCGCTCTACATCTGGCTCCCCGACGCCATGGAAGGCCCCACTCCCGTCTCCGCGCTCATCCACGCCGCGACGATGGTCACCGCAGGCGTGTATATGATCGCGCGGACGCATGGCATCTTCGACCGTTCACCTTTCGCCCTTGCCGTCGTCGCCATCATCGGAGCAGCCACAGCTTTCTTCGCCGCCACCATCGCTCTCGTCCAGACGGACATCAAGCGCGTCCTGGCCTACTCGACGATCTCGCAGCTCGGCTACATGTTCCTCGGCTGCGGCGTAGCGGCTTATTCAGCAGCAATCTTTCACCTCATGACTCACGCCTTCTTCAAGGCCCTGCTCTTCCTCGCCGCCGGCTCAGTCATTCACGGCCTCAACGGCGAACAGAACATGCTCAAAATGGGCGGCCTGCGCAAGAAGATGCCCGTAACCTTCTTGACCATGACAATGGGTGTCGCAGCTATCGCTGGTATTCCGATCTGGGCTGGGTTCTTCTCGAAGGACGCCATCCTCTACGAAGCCTTCCAGCATGGTGTTCTTGGCAGATCACTCTACTTTGTCGGCCTGGTCACCGCATTCCTGACCAGCTTCTATATGTTCCGTCTCTGGTACCTGACCTTCTTCGGCGAGAGCCGGACGAGCACAACCAGCCTGGGAGAGCACGGCGCATCCGTTCATGCTCGTTCGGACACCAGGCTTGTACTCGAAGCTGAACCCTCCCATGCTGTCCACGAAAGCCCCTGGTCGATGCTCGGCCCCCTAGTCATTTTGGCCGTTCTGTCATTCGTCGGCGGATGGGTCGGCATCGAGCGTTTCGGCCAATTCCTCTCGCCCGTGACCGGTCCCATCATCGACCCAGCCCTCGAGCCCGGCGGCAAGTCCCTCGACATCACCCTGACCGTCGTTGCCGTTGCCATTGCTGCTATTGGCTGGTTTTTCGCCCGCCTCTACTACGGCCGCAAGAGCGAACGCCCAGGGCAGATCGTCGCAGCCATGCCCGGCGTCTACAGCCTGCTTGTTCACAAATACTGGATCGACGAGCTCTACTCCAACATAATCGTCAAGCCGCTCACCCTGGCCTCACGCTATGTCCTCGGCTGGCTCGGCGAAGGAGCCATCATCCGAGGCTCAGCATGGCTGCTGGCCGGCATCGCTACCCTGCTCGGCGAGTTAGTCCGCCGCTGGCAATCCGGCAACCTCCGCTCCTACTCCGCATGGCTCGCCGCTGGAGCAGCCGTGCTGCTGGTGTTCGCAATAGCCAGCGCGCTCTTTGGACTTCATAGCTTCGATTTCGCAATCGCCTGGGCGGGGAGATAACGGATGGACAGCCTGAACATGCACATCCTCACCCTCATCCTCGTAGCCCCTCTCGTCGGCGCAGCCCTCATCGCGCTTCTGCCTGACCGCGCCCGCTTGCCGCAGGCCATCGCGCTCATCACCGCCGTCGTTACTTTCCTCTTTACTCTGCATCTGCCCGCGCACTTCGTCTACGGACAGACCGGCTTCCAGTTCATCCAGAACATTGCCTGGATTACCAACCCCAACATCCGCTATCACCTCGGTGTCGACGGGCTCTCTCTCTGGCTCGTCGTCCTCACCGGCCTGCTCGCCCCCATCGGCGTCCTCGCCAGTTGGAAGACCATCCAGACCCGCAGCAAAGTCTTCTATTCCCTCTTCCTCGTCCAGCAGACCGCCATGCTCGGCGTCTTCGTCTCGCTCGACCTGATGCTCTACTACGGCTTCTGGGAGCTCTCGCTGGTCCCCATGGCCATCCTTATCGCCATGTTCGGCCGCACCGAAGCAGGCCGCGGCATCTCCGAAAATCCAGGCTCCAAAGCCGCCCTGCGCTTCTTCCTCTACACCTTCATCCCCTCTGCCCCATTGCTAGTCGCGATCCTTTGGCTCTACGCGAAGACAGGGTCATTCGATTTCGAAGCCCTCCGCAGCGCAATCTACTACGGTAAATTCCCCGCAGAAGCGCTCTGCTGGGTAGCCTTCGCCTTCCTCATCGCCTTCGCCGTCAAAGTCCCCGTCCTCGGCCTGCACGGCTGGCTCCCCGACACCTTCGCTGAAGCGCCGGTAGCCATGGGCATGGTCGTCGCCGGCAAGCTCGGCCTCTACTCGCTTATCCGCTTCCACGTCGGCCTCTTCCCGGTGCAAGCAAAGCAAGCCGCCCCGTGGCTCATAGCTCTCGCCGTCGTCGGCATCCTCTACGGAGCACTGCTCGCCCTCGTCCAGAAAGACTTCTGGAAGCTCCTCGCCTACGCCACTATCAGCTCCCTGAGCTTCTGCACCCTCGGCATCTACGGATTCACCCTAGCCGGCCTCGACGGCAGCGTCTTCCAGACTCTCAACGAAGGGGTGATCGGCGCAGCTCTCTTCGTGCTTTTCGGTGTCTTGTACGACCGCTTCGGCACCAGCCAGATAGCGGCATACGGTGGGTTAGCGCAGCGCACGCCTATGCTGGCCACGCTCTTCGTCATCAGCAGCCTCGCCCTCATCGGCCTGCCCATGCTTAACGGCTTCATCGGCGAGTTCCTCGTGCTCTCCAGCACCTTCACCGGAGTCAGCAAAGGCTGGGCCGCCGCCGGCACCGTAGGCGTGATTCTCTCCGCCGCGTATATGCTCACCCTCGTGCAAAAGATCTTTTACGGACCACCCTCCGGCGCAGTCACCGCCAATCCCATGCCCAACACCCAGCTTGACCTATCTCTCGGAGAGAAGCTCATCACCTATTCACTCGCCACCATCATGCTGGTCATGGGCCTCTTCCCCAACATCTGGCTCGCCGGCATTCAAAGCGAGACCCAGGAGACCATTGTCTGGTCGAACCTGAAATCATGGGTCGCTCCCGATTGCGTACATCACAAGTGCTACGTAACGTTCCGAGCCATACCTGCAGGAGGCCAGAAATGACCCCCTACACCATCCCAGACATCCTCCGCATCCTCCCCGAAGTCGTCCTCACCATCACCGGCGTTCTCGTCATGCTCTTCGACGCCGCATTGGCCCCCGCCAAGAGCCGCCGTCCGCTCGGCTGGGTCGCCGCTTTCGGCACCATGGCCGCCCTCTGGGCCAGCCTCTTTCAACTCTCCTTTCCCGCCGGCACAGCCTTCTACAACACCGTACAAACCGACGCCTTCTCGGTCTTCTTCCACGTCCTCATCTGCGGCATCGTACTCGTCGCGCTTCTGCTCTCGCTCGATACGCTCCCATCCAATCAGCATCATCGCGGCGAATACTTCGCTCTCATGACCTTCGGCGCGGTCGGCATGTGCCTGATGACCTCAGCCGTCGAACTGCTCGTCGTCTTCATCGCCCTCGAAATCTCCTCCATCTCTACCTACGTCTTAGCCGGCTTCCGCAAGCACACCGGCAAGGGCCCTGAAGCGGCCATCAAGTACTTCCTCCTCGGGTCCTTCGCCACCGGCTTTCTGCTCTACGGCGTAGCCATGATCTTCGGAGCCACCGGCACCACTCAGATCAACGAAATC
>Ga0206868_10109_pt1 | contig 25161 bp, 22 predicted proteins | sample Alteio_BWOrgCont_38_FD_152901 | JGI IMG/M metagenome (GOLD analysis project Ga0206868, IMG submission 152901) | Enriched cells from forest soil in Barre Woods Harvard Forest LTER site, Petersham, Massachusetts, United States -... | ecosystem: Environmental > Terrestrial > Soil > Temperate forest >... | reverse complement strand
AGGTGCGGTGCAGGGCCTCGATAACTGCCAGATGATCCGATTGCGGCCTGCCGCCTAGATACCATGCGGCAACCAGCGAACCGCAGGCGAGGCCGAAGCTCATCGACATTTGTTGCAAGGAACTTGCGATGGTGCTGGCCATGCTGGAATCGCCAGCCGCGATATCAGAATAGGCCATCGTGTTCATGCTAGAAAATTGCAGCGAATTGAAAAAGCCCAGACATGCGCTGAGGCCAACGATCATCGCAACTGGCACGCCGGGGGCGATCAACGCGTAACAACTGATGACAAACCCGATGATGACCGTGTTGACGACTAACACTTTGCGATAACCGTAACGCCGTAGCACGCGCGCGGACACGAACTTCATGCCCATCGCCGCCGCGGCGGTCGGCATCATCAGAAGGCCGGATTTCCATGCAGGAAATCCCATGCCGAGCTGATACAGAAGCGGCATCAGGAACGGCAGGCCGCCGACGCCAAGGCGCGTGACAAAACCGCCCATAACGGAAACACGAAACGTGCGCACCTTGAACAGTGCGGTGCGCAGCAAGGGATGCGCCATTTGTTTCGCGTGCAGCCAATAACCGGCGAGCAGGCATACGGAAAGGGCGAACAGCAGTACCTCCAGCGTCACATCGATTTCATGTTCGCCAAAGATTTCGAGAAGCCATGACAATATCGCCGTGCCGGCGCCGAACAGAACCAGCCCCACAAAATCCAACGGCCGCCGGTTGTCGCCGTAATAATCCGGCATATGAAGATGGATTAGCCACAACGCCACGATGCCTACAGGCACATTGACAAAGAAAATCTCGCGCCAGGACAGCCAATGCACGATCAATCCGCCGACAGTGGGGCCGAGCAACGGGCCGATCAGCGCAGGGATGATGATGAAATTCATCGCCTGCAGAAGTTCGGCCTTCGGGAAGGTGCGGATGACGGTCAGGCGGCCGACCGGCATCATCATCGCCGCGCCCATGCCCTGCAATACGCGCGCCGCCACCATCATCGGCACATTGATCGACAGGCCGCAGAGAATGGAGGCGAAGGTGAAGACGGCGATGGCTGACGCGAAAATTCTCCGCGTGCCGAACCTGTCCGCCATCCAGCCGCTGATCGGGATGCAGACGGCGAGGCTAAGGATATAGCTCGTTACCACTGCTTTGAGGCTTAGGGGCGTCACATGCAGGCTGGCCGCCATCGTCGGCACGGCGGTGTTGACGATGGTCGAATCCAGCTGTTCCATAAACAGTGCCGTCGCCACAACCCAGGGCAGGTATTTTTTGATCGTCGCGTTATCCATGAAAGGATTATGCCCTCTTCCTGAGATAAGGAACAATAGGGGGTTTAGCGCCTCTTTTTGTTTACGAAAAACTCGCGAATTTTGCTGTTGGCTGGAATGGAAAATCGTTCTAGCGTTTCCAGCATGGCAGACATGAACAGAGGGGAGAAAATCGAATGTCGGAAATATCGAAAAAATCATTCCCTATAAATCTTGATGATCCTCTGCCCAAAGCCATACATGTTTTGTACGACCAATGTGTCGAAGCAGCTATGATTGTGATCTTCAATCGGGACAGGATCGCCGCGCGACGAAAGGTGAGAAAATTTCGGGCGGGTTTTAAAGTCGCTTCCGACGGCACACGCAATATTTCTCTCCATGAAAGCGTAGTGACTACGGCGGCGTGTCTTTTGGGCAAAGAGGGATTACTGTCTACAAAGAAGCCCAGGATCAGAAAATTTCTTCGGATTAAAATGCGAAAATATAACAGGTGCGCGGACCAAATTTTGGGTTTGACCTGATCCCTCAACGCGCCGCTTCGCCGAAGGTCGCGCTTTCTTGCGGTGTCGGTGGCGCTGCGGCGAGCGTTTCATCCGAGAAGGTGAACATGTCTATGTTGCCGTCGGCCTTGGTCAGGACGATGTCTTCGACAAAGCGGCTGCCGCTGACCGTAATCACCTTATAAGGCAATTTATGCTGGCCGTCCGGAAGCGGCGTGAGCACCATTTGCCAATGCGCCGCGCCGCCGCTTTTTGTGATGGTGAAATCGCTTTCCAGATTATGCCAATCGCCCGCCAAGGCGCCGCCGACCATGTCATAGAGATGACGGAGATTCTTCGCTGGCAATTTTATGACAAGGCCGCCGAGGTCCTGAACGGCGGCGTGCGGCGTCACAATCGTCAAAGTCGGAAACGGTTTTTCGATGCCCCAGATCAGCCCTTCGGCCGGCGCCACCACAAAATGGCCGGAGGTCTGCATCGGCATCTGACCGTTGCCCAGTTGATGCTCTTCGACAAAATGTCCGCGCAGAATTTTCCCCGCATCAACAACAGTCTGGCCCGAAGGCGCTTCAATAGCGTGCGCCGTCAAGGATAGCGTCAAGAGGAGGAAGGTGAGGACAAAAAAACGCATGCGATTACGCCGCCAAAGCGGGGGCAAGAATGGCATCGATCTTCGCCAGAATAGCGGCCCCGAGTTTAGGTCCCGAAGCCGCGGCATTCTCGGCCACCTGTTCCGGCCTAGTCGCGCCGATGATCGCCGAGGCGACATTTGGCTGCCGCAACACCCAGGCAAGCGCCAGTTGCGCAAGCGTCAACCCCGCTTCGCGCGCAACCGGAATCAAATCCTGAACCGATTGCAACACCCGGTCATTGAGGCGATCCCTCCCCAAAAATCCGCCCATGCTCGGGCTCGCGGCGCGCGAATCCGGTGGCGGGGCTTTGCCCGGCAGATATTTGCCGGTCAACACGCCTTGCGCGAGCGGCGACCAGACGATTTGCGAAATGCCATTTTTGGCGCAGAGGGGGATCACGGCCCGCTCCGGCTCGCGCCACAGCAGTGAATATTGCGGCTGGCTCGAGACAAAACGCGCGACATGCGGGAGGTTGATCGCCGCCTGAATTTTATCGGCAGGCCATTCGCTGAAACCAATATAACGCACTTTTCCCGATTGCGCGGCCTCGGTCAGCGCCGTCATGGTTTCCTCGAGCGGCGTCTCCGGATCATAACGATGGCATTGGTACAGATCGACATAATCCGTACACAGGCGTTTCAAGGAAGCATCGAGCTGCTTTGTGATCTGCGCGCGCGACAGACCGCTATCCGTCTCCGTCATCGGAAAAAATAATTTTGTCGCTAGAATGTAGGAGGCGCGATTGACGCCTTGCAGGGCCTCGCCCAGAAAAGTTTCCGCTGCGCCGCGGCCATAGATGTTGGATGTGTCGATGAAGTTGATGCCTTGCGCAAAAGCCTCGCGCACGCAGGCGGCGGCTTGTGCTTTTTCCACCCCCGCGCCATAGGTCAGCCATGACCCCAACGCAATCTCCGAAACCACCAAGTCGCTGTTGCCAAGTTTGCGGGTGAGCATAGGGAATCCTTGTCTCGGGTTGAGAGAGTAGACTTATTTACTTTTTCTGACCACAACCGTGCCGGACATGTCAGGAACCGGTACTATCGACTCTGCTTTGTCAGCAAAAAAATCATCGACGGCTTTTTCAACGCCATCCCAATATAGGCTGGCATAATCGTGCATAATGAGGAAGCCGCCTGGAACCAGACGCGGCCAAAAATATTCAAGTGCGCTCGCAAATGGTTTGTATAAATCGCAGTCCAAATGCACCAAACAAAAGGAACTGGAGTTTGGCATCTGAGACGTGGAATCAGGAAAATATCCTTTGATATAGTGGATATGATCGCCGACGCCGACGTTATTTTTTACTAAATCCAGGGGGCTATTTGTAAAGTAGGCAGGGTATTTTGCATCGCCTTCAACAAGATCCTTAGCGGAAAACCCCTCGAAAGTATCGAGCAAATATACTTTTTTCCCCATCCGCTTCGCGGCTGCCGCTAAAACACTTGCTGAATTTCCCTTGTCAACACCCAGCTCAGCCATGTCGCCGGCAATCTTTTGGGAATTGATCAAATCAAGCACGAGGCAAAAGAAATAAAAACGTGACCGATCATAAACCTGAGAAGGGTTCATTTTTACAAAGCCGGCAATATCCTCTTCGGGACGCATCATGCCCGCGCGTTCCTTGTAGAGCGCATATTTATCTGTGTAACGTTGTGGAGACGCGGCCAGATAAGGACCGGAAGGAAAAAACCATTCAAGCCTGTCGCCGACATATCCCTGAATTGGTTGTAGCGCCAAACCATAATTATTTAATTGAACCCGGAGTTTTCCTAATTCATTCAACGCAGCATCTCGCTGACGCGTCATTTCTTCGACTGTAGATATAAGTTCATTCATGCGACTACCTTCCGTGCACCTAAGCTTTGAACAAGCATGTCTAATGCGTCGCGGCGTCAATTCTTAATCTTCTTGAATTTATCCGGTAAAATAAATGGCAGTGTGCGCAGTCTGCCGCTAACTTCTCTCCGGCGCAATTCCCTATTTAACAGCGGAAAATAGGGGGTTTTTGTCGAAGATTGGCTGATGAAAATCATAAGAAGACAGGTTAGCCTGAAGGCGGCGCGCAGGCGATTCAGTTCGGCGCCCCTTATGTGCGTGAAAGTTTCCCATGTTTCGCCATGATCTCTGCCCGTTTCGTCTTTCAGCCTTCATTGCGCTCTTATTCTGCCTGTCAGGTTGCGCGTCATCGGGTCTGCGAACTGGTGAAAGCAATCCGCCCCCGCTCGACGTGCAGTTGAACGAACAGGTTATCCGAGTGCCCATCGATCCGGTTTCTTCGGTCTCATTGCAAGCGACTGTTTTCAAACCGAATGGCCTCGGACCGTTTCCGCTTGCGGTTCTCAATCACGGGAAGGAAATCGGCGATCCGCATTACGAACCTCGTTACCGTTCGGCGTATATCGCGCGTTATTTTGTTTCGCGCGGCTATGAAGTGGTCATGCCGATGCTGCGCGGTTTTGCGGGATCGGACGGCGAGTTTGTTGCCATGGGTTGCGATGCCGGGAATGAAGGGCTTAAACAGGCGGAGGATCTTCGCGGCGTGGTCGAGTATATGAAAAAGCAGCCTGATATCGATCCCGCGCGCATTGTTATTTCAGGGCAGAGTTACGGGGGGTGGAACACGCTGGCCCTCGGGACGCTCAACATTCCCGGCGTCCGGGGTCTCCTAAACTTCGCCGGCGGCCGTCATGTGCCGCCCGAGATCTGCCCGTCCATGCAATATGACCTTTATACCGGCGCAGGCCATTACGGCGCGACGAGCCATGTCCCGTCGATCTGGTTTTATGGTAATAACGATGACACATTCCCCGTCGAAACGTGGCGACTGATGTATCGGAAATATACGGCGGCCGGCGGCCGGGCCGAGCTTGTCGCGTACGGAACTTTTATGAAAGACTCGCACAATTTCCTCGGCACCGTCGAAGCGTTGCCGATCTGGATCCCGAAAGTGGATGCCTTTCTCGCGCGCATTGGCTTGCCGAACCGCAATCTTCATCCTGAACTTATGCCCGTGCCCTATCCTGCCCCGACCCACTTTGCGGCTGTCGATGATGTCAGCAAGGTTCCGTATCTTGATGACACTGGTCGCCAGAAATACCGTGATTTTTTGGATGAAGAGATGCCGCGCGTTTTTATCATAGCTCCGGATGGTTCAAGCGTCGTCTCGTATGCCGGTTATGATCCCCTCGGGCGCGCTTTGGAATTATGCCGAAAAGCCGGACGCGCCTGTCAGCCCTATGCCATTGATGACAAGGTTGTCTGGGCTCCGGGTTTATTGGCAAGCCATTGAATGGCGGTGCGGGCAGGCTATCGCAAAATTCTCTCTTCCTTTGACCTCTTAAACACTAGGCATTTTTACGCCGGTTCTGGGGCGGGGTCATGTGCGCGTTTGCGACCGATAAGAAAAACAATTAACCCCGCCAATGCCGTCAAGCCAAGGATGAAGATGATCGGAAATGCGTCATGCGTTTTCGCAACACCGATGCCGGTCGACATCAAGGAACCACTGCCCATCTGCAAAAACCCCAGCAATGCGGAAGCGCTGCCGGCATTTTTCTTGAAGGGCGAAAGCGCCAACGCTGAGGAGTTCGGGAATACGATGCCAGCGCAGCCGAGGAACATGAAAAACAGCAGCAGCGTGGCCGGCAGGCCATACCAGCCGAACCAGGTGCCGACCATGAAGATAATGCCGGTGGCCACCTGCATGAGAAGCGCAACAAAAAACAATTGCTCGCTTCTGAATCGGCGCAGCAAGAAGACATTCACTTGGCTACCGCCGATAAATCCCCCCGCCAGCAGGGCGAATACAGCACTATAGGCATGCGTGCCGAGGTGGAAGCCTTCCATGAAAATGATTGGCGAACCGGCGACATAGGTAAACATGCCGGCGAAGGCAAACGCGCCGGCCAAGGCGTAAGTCGCGAAGCGCGGATTGTTGAGAATGGCACCATATTCCTTAATGATCGGTACCGGGTGCAGGGAAATAGTTGGGTCAGGCTTATGGCCTTCCGGCAAGAGATAATAGACCACGGCCAAAACGGCCATTGCAACCGCGCCCAGAATGAAAAATACGGCGCGCCAACTTACCCAAATCATCATCAAGCCGCCGATACTCGGCGCCAGCAGGGGTGAAACCGCGATGAAGAGGAACAAAAGCGAGAAAATTTTGGCGCTCTCCTCCACTTTGAAAAAATCGCGCACCATTGCCGTCGATCCCACGCGCGCTGCGCAGCCGCCGATACCTTGGATGAATCGGAGTGCAATCAGCGCGTAGATATTCTGCGCAAAGGCGCAGCCGAACGCCGCCATAATGAAGATCGCAAGGCCGGCATAAAGAGGCGGCTTGCGCCCGAACCGGTCAAGCAGAGGGCCGTAAAAAATCTGACCGAAGCCGACGGCGATGAAATAGCTGGAAAGCGTGAGCGACACGGTTGAGTTAATGACATGCATATCCGACGCCACCCGCGGAAAGGCCGGCAGATACATATCGATTGAAAAGGGCGTGATGATGCTGAGTGCGCCGAGGATGGAAATTATAAACCAGTCGGATCGTTTTTTCATGCGACATTATTACGGAGGAGAGCAATAAATTACAACGAATTTAGCTTCCGCGTCTCCGTTCTTCGGAGCTGCGGAGGGTATAAGGCTTGTCCGATTCATTTGAGGATGGTCTGTAAACTGGCGGTGTGCGCAGTCTGTCGCTAACTTCTCTCTGATGCAATTCCCTGATTAACAGGGAAAGAACAGGGAATTTTTACGTTTTTGGACTGTTTGGCCGCCTGTGGTATCCAAATTGTCAGAACATTACAGCCGATTATAGGGCAGTTGATGGTAAATTCCCGTGAATCATAACAGCGAATTTTTATTACGGATCAGGGAACCGTTTTTTTTGCAACAGGGTATCTTCACTCGTGCACGACGCACCGCCCAAAAAAAAACCAACAGGATTTTTGCGCCGGTTTCTTTTTTAATGGCATCTTTTTAGTTGTCGGCTGATCAACCAGGCGTTGACCGGGAAGGCTGCAATATAGCCGGCAGGCACGGCCGCCGCGAGCGCCTCCCAAAACAAAAGATTGGTAACCGAGCCGGAACGTACGCCGCCCATATTGTAATCGACCGCATTCATAATCAGCTCCATCACGCCGATTGAAATAGTTTCGCCTATCCAAATGGCTCGAAAAGCAGAATTCAATTGAAGACCGGTGCTGCGCATCAAGGGAAAAATCGTCAGAGAAAATCCACTGATATAAGCCAGTATGGTGCTTAAGCCCATGGATACATAGGGGTGCAAGCCAAGGCTAACCCCAATAACCAAGCCTATAAGTTCGCCTATCACGCACCCCGTCAGGCAATGTAGCGTCGCATATGCCGCAGTGCGCAAGGGAGAACTATTATATTCGCCGCCTTTATGGAGAGTATGCTGTTGATGGGGTGTGCAGCAACCATGTGCGTGATTTTTTGTATCGTGTTCCATAATACGCCCGAAATGTTTGAACGCCATAGCACGGCACTGGTTGAGCGGAGCTTACCTTGCGTCTTCCATCTGTAACATCACATTAGAAACCCGTAATCGATATAATAAGGAATGCATTTGATTAATGTCAAAGCGGCATCATGAGATCGGCGTAAAGCGTCGTCTCGGGTTGTACCTCGAAGTCTTGCGCCAAGCGCATGCGGCATTTATCTGAACCCCATAACTTAAACGGAGTCGTTCATGACCAACGCAGCGATGGTAGCACCCTTTCCGAAGGCAGAAACGATTCCGGCGAATACTGATGCGCCAAAGCCCGAGGCATCGCAGATCAACGACCTGCGCTCGGCCCTGACATTTCTTGAACAATGCGACGGCGAACTTATTTCGACGGATGAGCCGGTTGATCCGGTGGCCGAACTTTGCGGTGTTTATCGTTACGTCGGTGCGCATGGCACTGTCATGCGTCCAACACGTCTTGGCCCCGCCATGATGTTCAATAAGGTCAAGGGTTATGACGATGTGCGCGTCGTTATCGGCGTTCTATGCAGGCGTGAGCGCGTCGCCAAACTGCTCGGCACGACGGCGAAAAATCTGGGCCACCGGCTGCGCGATGCCGTGAAGACTCCTATCCCGCCCGTGACGGTTTCGGCGGATAAAGCGCCCTGTCAGGAAGTTGTGCATCTCGCGACCGATAAGGGCTTCGACATCGGAAAGATATTGCCAGCGCCGACAAACACTCCCGAAGATGCTGGTCCCTATTTCACAATGGCACATTGTTATGCAACCGATCCGGAAACCGGCATGTCGGATGTCACCATCCATCGCTTGTGCATTCAAAGTCCCAATACGCTTTCGATGTATTTCGCGCCCGGACGCCACATCGATATGTTCCGCAAGAAGGCGGAGGCCGCCGGTAAATCACTGGCGATCTCGATCAATATAGGCGTCGATCCGGTTATCCCCATGGGCGCATGCTTCGAACCGCCGACGACACCGCTTGGGTTCGACGAGCTTTCGATTGCGGGCAGCCTTCGTGGTAAGGCGATTGAACTTGTTGCCTGTAAATCGAATGGTGCCAAAGCCATCGCCCGCGCCGAAATCGTTATTGAGGGTGAGCTGCTTGCCAATGTCCGCGTCGATGAAGACCAGCATACCCATACCGGCAAAGCCATGCCGGAATTTCCAGGATATACCGGGGATTCTCAAAATGTTCCTGTCATCAAAGTGACGGCCATCACGCACCGTAAACATCCCATTTTGCAGACGGTGATTGGGCCGAGCGAAGAGCATGTGAACATGGCCGGTATTGCGACCGAAGCGAGTATTTTGACGCTTGTTGAAAACGCTATGCCGGGATTTTTGCTGAACGTCTACCAGCATCCATCAGGAGGCGGTAAATTTCTATCGGTTATGCAGGTTAAGAAAACGATTCCAAGCGACGAAGGACGGCAAAGACAGGCAGCACTTCTAGCTTTCTCTGCGTTTATTGAGCTCAAACATGTAATCCTTGTCGATGAAGATGTTGACATCTTTGACACGGATGACGTGCTTTGGGCGATGCAGACGCGCTATCAGGGGGATCGAAGCACCGTCTTCATTCCAGGTGTTCGCCAGCATCCGCTCGATCCATCGGCACGGCCGGAATTCGACCCTTCGATCCGTGCGCCTGGTATCTCCTGCAAGACGATTTTTGACTGCACCGTGCCATTCGATCTGAAGAAACATTTCGAACGTTGCAAGTTCCTTGATGTCGATGTGGCGCGTTTTATCCCCGGCTTTGTGAAGTAAATGCAAGCCATGACAAAACGCCGCATAATCATTGCCATTTCAGGCGCAAGCGGATTCGCGTATGGCGTCAAAGCGCTGCAACTGCTTCGCGACCTGAATGTGGAAACGCATTTGGTGATTTCCAAAGCTGGGCAGATCACCCGCAGTCATGAAACCGACCTAAGCCGCGAAGATGTCGAAGCATTGGCGGATGTCAATTATTCGATCAACGACGTCGGAGCGGCTGTCTCGAGCGGTTCCTTCAACACGATGGGAATGCTGATAGCGCCCTGCTCCATGCGGACCCTCGCCTGCATCGCGTCAGGCGTCGCCGATAGTCTTTTGACCCGTGCAGCGGATGTCGTGCTCAAAGAAAGACGCAAGCTTGTTTTGATGATCCGGGAAACGCCGCTGCATCTATTGCATCTTCGCAATATGCAGGCCGTTACGGAATGCGGCGCTATTATCTTTCCGCCTGTGCCGGCCTTTTACACGCGTCCGACAAGTCTGGACGATATCGTTACACATAGCATTGCACGTGCCCTTGATCTGTTCGGGCTGGATGCCAAGAGCATTCCACGGTGGGGCGAAACCATCAAACTCGGCGAAAAAGAAAGCGTGTACGCATGATTATCGGTCCTATCGCCAATGGCTCAGGAGTTCTAATCGGTGGGCTGATCGGCGCATTCTTTACGAAGCGCATCCCGGAACGCATTCGCACGGCCTTACCGCTGACCTTCGGTGTAGCATCGATGGGGCTTGGTATTGCTTACATTGTGCAGGTAAAGCAGATGCCAGCAGTCGTTCTCTCACTTATTCTGGGATCGCTTATAGGCGAACTCATCTATCTCGAAAAAGGGATTGCTTGGCTGGGCGGAAAAATGCGGGCCTTTGTTGAGCGGATTATACCTTCCCATGACGCTCACACCGGCATCTCACAAGAGGACTTTCTCAAGCAATTTGTCGCTATCCTCGTGCTCTTTTGCGCGAGCGGCACCGGTATTTTTGGTGCGCTCACGAATGGCATGACCGGAGACCCAACGATCCTCTTCGCAAAGACCATACTCGATCTCTTTACCGCCGCCATCTTTGCAACGGCCCTAGGCTATGCCGTCGCAATGATCTGTATTCCGCAATTTGTCATTCAGATGAGTTTGGCGCTCGGCGCAACTTTTCTCATGCCGCTCACGACGCCGATGATGATTGCGGATTTTTCGGCCGTTGGCGGGCTGATCATGCTGGCAACCGGATTCCGCATCTGTGGAATCAAAATCTTTCCGGTCGCAAATTTTCTACCTGCGCTCGTTCTGGCGATGCCGATCTCCTATCTCTGGACGATGTATGCGCCTAAATGACCACTATTAAGTAGGTTTTCCCAACAACCCTAAGGAGGCTACCCAATGGAAGAACGCAAAGAGACTTATAAAAAACCAACACAAGTGAGTGAGTTGGCGCCTGGTATTGTCCAGTATCTGGACGGCTCCAAGCTCAATGACCGTATAGGCGAAGCCATACGCATCACGACCGTCGACGAGGATGGCTGGCCGCATGCCGCCTTGTTGAGCGTAGGTGAAGTGCTGGCTGTCGACGCGAAGCATGTCAAATTCGCAATTTGGCCGACCTCTACGACAACAAAAAATATCGAACGTACAGGCCGCATTAGCCTTGCGATGGCGCATGATGGCGCTCTCTGGGAAATTCATCTGGAAGCCAAACGTATGCCGGGAGAAAAAGCGGATATGAAGCTCGCCTTCTTTAGCGCCGACGTCAAAAGCGTTCGTGTGCACAAGGTCGATTACGCAGATGTTCTCAAGAATGTGACCTACAAACTTCATGATCCGGCCAGTGTCGTTAAACGTTGGGATCAACAGATCAAAGAACTACGCGCCTGCGCCTAACCTTAAATCCTTTATGCAAAACGCGGAAAAGATAGATAAATGTCAAAGAGAATCCTTTCTGCGCTTTGCATAGGCTTGTTCGCGGCCTCAATTAAACCTGTACTTGCGACCGAAGGCGGCACGCAACATTACCCAATTGGCGTGAATACAATTGCCGATGGCAATCTGCCGGTGCCGGGCATGTTGCAGCTTCTCACTTATTCAGAAGTCGCAATTAATCCGGTTCTCACCGATGGTTCCGGCAACAAGGCGCTACCGAAATTCGATCTTGCGGTTGAAGCCGAAGCGTTCCGGTTTCTTTACACCTGGGATGTTCCGATAGGCCCATTTCATTATACGACCGGCCTTGTAGCACCGGTCGTCAATCTTGATCTCAATGTCATGGGGGCGAAGGGGCATGATTTGAATATGGGCGATCTGGATATTCAAAACTATCTGGGTGCCGCGACACCCGACCACAAGCTGTTCTACTTCTTTGGTCTTGATACCTATGTGCCGAGCGGACATTACAGCGCATCGAGTATGATCAATACCGGCTCAAACTACTACACGTTTGCGCCGAATATTGACGTCACCTACAACCCTTCGCCGCAATTGGAACTGACGGCGGCGCTGTTTGCCGAATTCAACACGACCAATCCGGCTGACAATTACCATTCAGGCGACGATATGGATCTCGATTATGGTGTTACTTATCGGCCATTCGATCAACTGCCGAACTTCGGGCTGGGGCCGCAGGGTTATTTTTACAAACAGATTAGCGATGACACTATCAATGGTACGACGGTCACACCGGATGGTAATCGTGGGCAGGAATTCGCTATCGGCCCGCAGCTACGTTACGACATTCCCTTTGGTGGTTTTGTGCTGAAGTATCAGCAGGAATACGCTGTAGAAAATCGTCCGAAGGGAGAGAAAATCTGGTTCCAGTTCGCTATGCCACTCTTCGGAACGCCGGGTTAAAACGGCCATCCAAAAGATCACAGTAGATAGAGTGCCGCTACCGCGACAAATAACACCACACCAATCCAGAACAAAGGCGAATGATGAATATGTCGCCAATTGCGTTGTCGGCCATCGCGGTCTGGCACGCCTTCATGATGATCTTTTTTATTCATCTTCTGTGTTCGCTTTCGAGCCTCGGTTCGAGAGCAACAGCCTTACAGCGTCTCACACACAAGCGTTAGCGAATACGAACCCACAGAGAAGTTATTGATTATGACAAGCAACCTCTTCACCCCATTCAGACTGCGCAACATCGAGTTCAAGAACCGCGTCTTCGTTTCGCCCATGTGCCAATATTCGGCTCACGATGGCATGCCAGATACATGGCATCTGGTGCATCTTGGTAGTCGTGCAGTCGGTGGGGCGGCCTGCATCATTCAGGAATCGACAGCCATATGCGCTGAAGGCCGCATCAGCCCGAATGATTTGGGTATCTGGAACGATGAGCAGATGGAATCCTACAAACCCATCGCGCGCTTTCTTAAGGAGCAAGGAACTGTTCCGGGGATTCAAATCTCCCACGCTGGACGAAAAGCTTCGGTCTGCGTACCGTGGGAGGGCAGCAAAGGCGTTGATAAAGTGCAAGGCGGCTGGCCGGTAATGGGGCCGTCAGAATTGCCATTCAGTGAGGATTATCCGAAACCGCGAGCGATGACGGAAAGTGAAATCAGCGAGGTCGTTCAATCTTTTGTGAAAGCGGCGGAGCGTTGCCTCGCTGCCGGTTTTGAGGTGATGGAAGTTCATGCCGCGCATGGCTACCTCCTGCACGAATTTTTGTCGCCGCTCAGCAACCGGCGCGCGGATCGTTATGGTGGAAGCTTGGAAAACCGTATGCGTCTGACACTTGAAGTCGCTGATGCCGTTCGAAAATTCTGGCCGCAACATTTACCGGTTTTTACTCGTATTTCAGCCAGCGATTGGGTCGAAGGTGGTTGGGATCTTCAACAATCAATAGAGTTAAGCAGGAAACTCAAAGTGATCGGCATCGATCTTATCGATGTGTCGTCCGGGGGGGTGGTGCCCTACGCGAAAATCCCCGACAGCGCCGGTTATCAGGTGCCATTCGCTGCGGCGATCAGGAAGGAAGTCGATATGCCCACAGGCGCGGTCGGCTTAATCACGGAAGCGCATCAGGCTGAAGACATACTAGTGAAGAAACAAGCCGACGTCGTTTTTCTGGCGCGGGAACTGTTACGCGATCCATACTGGCCCCTGCACGCGGCGCAGACGCTCGGTGCCGATATTTCCTGGCCCAGACAATATGACCGCGCTAAACAATTGCATAAGTAGCCGCAGAACTGCTCGTAGGGGGATGCGATCCGGCCAACTCCGCGAAGATCACTGCACAGTACAATCACCTCAGGGCTTCCGTACATTGCTGGAACGCTAGTCTGGCAAGGCTGTCCTCAACCTTTAATAAGAGATTCCCTTATTAAAGGATAAGAGACGCAGATAAGTTGCGATGTGCGTTTAGGGTTTATCAAAAATTCCCGGCGACTGCTGTCTAGGCGAGCACTTAACATTGAGTGCCACGTCCCGATGGCTGGGTATAGGAAAAGCAAGCCCCATGTCCTGAAAATGCTGGGGCGATGGGGTGGAATGATTATTTGGACAGAGCCCAATAGCCTCAAAAACATGGCCTATTTCTTTGGCGATTGCTTACCTAATGCTTACCTATACATTTTTCATTACAGCACATAAATATATAACTATACCCCTCGCACCTCAAGAGTTGGCGAACAAGGGTGACGATCGCGGGGTGAAGTTGTCCGTAAGGCGGTCAACCCAGAGCAGGGATTTCTGAGGGAAAGTATCGTTAAAGAAGCCGAGAATTTTCTCGGTGAAGGTTTTGAAGGATGGCGAATAGACGTTATTGACCGTATGTTCATGTAAGATTTTCCACAGCCGCTCGATGACATTTAGATTGGGGCTGTAGGCCGGTAGAAAGTGCAGTCGGAGGCGCGGCTGTGCTGCGACCCACGCCGCTACGGCGGGACAGGTATGATAGCGGGCCTGATCGAGAATGATGTGCAGGGTAAGCCCCGGCAGGCTGGCCAGCACAAAGGCCAGGAAAGCGATGATGGATTCGGCATCGATGGTCAGATATTCCTGCTTATGGACTTTCATATCTTCGAGATCGAGAGCGCCCAGAATGTTCATGCGCCTCTGGCTGCCGTTGGTCGGTATTTCCTTGCGAACGCCTTTTTTAATCCAGCCGCAGGCAAAACGCACCGCATGGGTTGGGTGAACGCCATCCATGAACAGGATTTTCTCGTTGTCCTGTAAGGAGTTTTTGAGCTTCTCGTACCACGCGATCCACGCTTTTTGTTTCTCGCCATCCGCCTTGGCCGGAACGCCGACCGGCTTGTGATAGGTGAAACCGTGCTGCTTCAGCCACTTCGTCATCCCGCGCACACTGTAGGAAACGGCGAAGGTTGTGAACACATACTCCACGATGTCGCAGGTGCGCACGTAGAGCTTCTCGTTCAAATGCGCTTCCAGCTTTTGCGCTTGTTCATCGGAAAGTCGCGCAGTCGATCCCCCGTTCTCCGGAGCCAGCTTGCCGTTCTCCTTCAGATAATCCTCAACCTGTTGTCGAACGCCTTCGTCCGTTAAAAACAGGGCTTCGGCAATCTGCCCGTAGCTCCATCCGTCATCACGCAACAACACCGCTTTGATCCGGTCACGAACCCGCCCCTCACGCTCACGCCGATGCCGCGCCAACAACACGCTTCGTTCAGTCGCCTCTAAAATCGTTCCCATGATTCGGTTGAATCATGACCAGGTTAAATCTCCCTTAACGCCAACTCTTCACGTGCGTGGGGTATATTTGATATTATTGGCGGACCCGAGTGGATTTGAACCACCAACCTCTGCCTTCGGAGGGCAATTTCTATGATTTGCGACGATTTGTAGCAAGCAAATTGTTTTTGATATAATCCATGTTTAACAATGTTTTTTGTTGATGACATTTGCCTTGTTTTGCGGCAAAATGCAAAAAGTTGCTTGCTAATTGCTTGCTAGAAAGGCGGGTCGGCATGGCGAAAAAACTCAAAATCGGATTAAGGGAAGTCCGTGCGCTTGAACTGGGTGAATATGTCTGGGATACCGTTGTGTCCGGCTTCCATGTTCGGCGGCAATCGAGCGAAAGCATCACCTACGCCGTTTTCTACCGCACAAAAGAAGGCCGCCAACGCTGGCATACTATCGGGCGGCACGGCGCACCGTGGACACCGGAAACAGCCCGCGATAAGGCTACGGAGATTTTAGGGGATGTCGCCAAAGGCCTTGATCCGGCAGCGGACAAAGGCGCATTGCGGAAGGGCGCTACGGTGGCCGAACTTTGCGATCAGTATTTGGAAGACGCAGAGGCTGGACGGCTCCTAACGCGCCGCAAGGTATCGAAAAAAGCCAGCACCCTTGCGACAGATAAAGGCCGGATCGAACGGCATATAAAGCCATTGCTTGGAAAGCTTAAGGTTGCCTCCGTCACCGGCAAGGATATTGAAGATTTTATGAATGATGTAGCCGAAGGCAAAACAGAGGGTAAATCCAAAACGGCAAAAAAGAGGGGTTTGGCAAACGTGCGCGGTGGCAAGGGTACAGCCAGCCGAACCGTTGGGCTGTTGGGTGGTATCTTCACCTATGCCATACGTCGAAGAATGCGACAGGATAACCCGGTGCATGGCGTCATGCGTTTTGCCGATGGGAAGCGCGAACGTCGCCTGAACGCCAATGAGGATGAAATCAAGGATGAATATAAAATGCTTGGCAAAGCGTTGGTGGAGGCCGAAGCAAAGAAAATTTGGCCTGCGGCGATTGCCGCCGTGCGGTTTCTGGCGCTTACCGGCTGGCGGAGCGGCGAGGCGCTGAGTCTAAAGTGGGGGGAAGTCGATCTTGTACGGCGCACGGCGATCCTGCCTGACAGCAAAACTGGTCGCTCCATGCGTCCGCTTTCTCGTGTCGCCTGTAATGTGCTGTGCGGCATTACGCGACGCAAAGATACCGATTTAGTGTTTCAGGCAACACGGGGCGATGGCGCAATGACCGGTTTTCCGAAGTTATGGGAGCGAATTAGGGAGTTGTCCGTCGATCAGGAAAAGGCAGATAAGCCCATTGGCAAGTCTCGCGTAAAAAAGAGGAAAGAATCCGACAAAAAAACAGGGTTACCAGATGAAATTACGCCCCATGTTTTGCGCCATTCATTTGCCTCTCTTGCTGGTGATTTAGGTTATTCTGAACTGACCATCGCGGCGCTGGTGGGACACAAAGGACATTCTATAACGTCACGGTATGTCCACACTGCCGACGCCGTGCTTTTGGCTGCCGCCGATACCGTAGCTAACAGGACGGCAGAATTAATGGGGATGCCCATAGCCACCGCCGAGATAATCCCGATGCGGCGAACAAAGGGCTAACGAGGCACCTGCTTGAGGAAATTACTTTTAATAGGGTATAATCTCAACCGGCACGGCTAGGTTTAGCGACCAAAAATCTTGTTCCGCACAAGGCTGCCGTGTCCCTTATTTCACTGCGGGTGCCCATGCGGAGGGCGGTATGGAAAATTCTACACATATAACGATGGTCGAAGCCATAAGTTGGATTGCATTCCGAAATTTTTCTGAATTGGCAAAGCACCTCACTCTTGAGGATACCCTGAAAAAATGGAAAGTCTCTGATAAGGACACGTTGCTAGCGTGTCTCACGGCGATAAAAAACAATGAGCCGTGGTCGGCGACGGAATGGCTGAAAAAAACAAACTATGACGGCGCGGAGTTGAGCCGCGAATGGACAGAAGGATTTATTAAAAAATCAGGTCAGCCCGTTGCCGCCCTGATAGCTGATTTAACCAAGAGCATTGAGGACGATAAACAAGTTGTCGAAAAAATTAAAATGGCCGAAGGGCAATTACTTGAATCCTTGCGCGGCGACGAGATCGTTATGCGGGGGATGCAGAACGGTGGAACCGGAAACGTTGATCCTGTGCCTTCGGGCGTCCTGCTGCGTGACGATATTTTCCTTAATCTTTTGGACAACAGGCTAAGTTTTTCGGCGACGGTTATGGAGTGGAATTTTAACGGGTTGTCGCCGGAAGAAGCCCGCAGACAGATGGCTAGCAGCTATAGAAGAAGCACTACGCCGCCAGAATGGGAAAATCTTAAAATAAAAAAGGCTGATGTCGTCGGTCTTTGGCATGATAGTGATGCAAACACTGAAGAGAAAATTTTACCGCGATCCATTGAGTCCTCCAATATAGTGCCACCGAATGCTAGAGGCTGGATTGTGAAGAAAGACCAAAACCCTTATTTTGAAACCCCCTACATCAAGGCTATTGAAGCCATAATGTGGATTGTTTTCAGGGAGTGGGTTACCTACGAGGAAGTATCGGCGCGTTATGCAGAAAAAGATATTTTTTGGATCAATCCATTCGAGACGCCGGTGCTTTCTGGCATCCTTAAAAATTTTTATGGAATCCCCAAGAAGAGGATGCTGGGTTTTATTGAAGCCAGATTAGAGGGGAAACAATGGGATGAAATAAAATCTGAAGGTACTGACCCACAATATTTGGAGAAACTGCTGCAAGCGGCGTGCGACAAATTCCAAAAACCTGTCGAAGATATAGCCAAACATTTGCGACAATCAGTTGCCTTGGAGGATGAGTGGTGCAGTGAAATACAGCTTGCAAGTGAAGCCCTTAAAAATGCGGCACTCAGCAAAGAACTCACATTGTTGGGAAAAAAGGGGAGGGATTGGGCTATACTTGAGGAGATTCCGACAAAAGACTTGATGAACGGATTTATTGAACCGGCAGGCAATCAACTTATGTCACCGGATAAATTTTGGTGGAAAGACCTTCAGGTTGAGAAGGCGAAGGTTGGCGAGTTGTGGGAGAAGCCTGTTTTTCTTTCCTTCAAATCTATTTCAGATCAGCGGCGTTTGCGTTCTGACTTGACACCCGACGATACTATGCAGGAGTTTGTGCAAGCCTTTTTCCGTGGTGATTTTGATCGCAATGGGGAAAGCCTGATAAGTAGGCCGCGCGACATATGCAGCGTTGATAATTCTACAGGCATTGGGCCAGAGCCTATAACAAGGCGTGGGTTTATCTCGTCCTTAAACGGCAACGACTGGCAAAAATTCCTTCCGCGTGCTTGGGATGGAACCGACACGGGGTTGTCTAATTTTGCTCTGGTTGGCCTAAAAGATTGGCCAGAAACGACGCGGCGGCTTCATTTCGAGCAATGGTGCCTCTTAAAAGAGGATTTTCAGGCATGGAAAAACAAAAGACAGGAAGAAGATGACGGGGGTGAGTCCCAACACTTGCTGGCCACCCCCATAGTTAAGCTCAAAAAGAACGACGAGAAAAAATCTTATTCCGAAGACAAAGCCATCGAATTTTGTGTGAAGTGGATTCAGGCGGCCATAAAAAAAGGGAAGGGCTGTGTCGGTCGTGAAAAATTTAGGCAACCATTCAAAGATGAGTTTGGAAAAGGTCAGAAAGAGTCTGATGCCATTTATATTTTGGCGAACAATAAGCTTAACAGGAAGCGTGGGAGCAAAACCCCAGCCGCACAAAACGCTGGTTTAAGAAAATAGGTCGCTGGTTTATTAGCGATTTCGATTAGCGATTTTATTTCTGTTTCAATCAGGCCATCGCAATTGGGCAAGCTTGCCCGCAACCGATGGTGATAAAATGCAACATCAAATCCCCGACGCAGTTGATGCCCTTCTGACCCGTGAGGCGACCGCCGCAGCGTTAACCGCTTGTGGTTTTCCTGTAAAATCTAAAACCTTGGCAACCAAGGCAACACGTGGGGGTGGCCCCCCATTTATGTCATTCGGCGCAAGGGTTTTGTACCGATGGGGTGACGCCCTTGCATGGGCGAAAGGTCGCCTTAGCGAACCGAGGAGCAGCACTTCTGAAGCTGACGTGCAAGCGGCGGTGGCGGGAGGTCGTCATGCTTCATAACGAAAAAACCGCCCCTGCAAGGGCGGCCTCTTCCTTAAATTCGCACCATCTTCATAGCAAAAACAGGGTCGATTTCCAAGCCATAAATCGTGTTGCGCTTGGTGCGTTGCCGATCCTCTTGCAACGTTGGCTGCCGGACGGCAGGCGTGTCGGGTGTGAATGGAAAGCGCGTAATCCACTCCGCGCCGATAATCGCGCTGGATCGTTTTCGATCAACATGACGACCGGACGTTGGGCGGATTTCGCGACCGGTGACCGTGGCGGCGACGTTGTAAGTCTTGCCGCATATCTCGGTGGGGTTCAGCAAATTGAAGCAGCGCGTAAGTTGGCGGCTATGCTGGGGGTGCGCCATGACTGAATCAGCGCCCAATATATTCGAGCCTCTTAGCGCGACAGAAACGACCGTTAACGGAATTGCCGCCGGTAAAGACAAGAAGCCTGAAAAAACACCGATCATTCCCGTGCCAGCCGATGCTCCGGCGATGAATTTTAAGCATCCGAAGCATGGATTGCCAGCGCAAGTATGGTCGTATCGCAACGAAAATAGCGAGCTTGTCTTCTATATTGGGCGGTTTGACTGCCTCGACAAGGATGGTCAACCCGCGAAAGATTACCTCCCCATTACGTTTTGCGATTTAGGAAACGGTAAACGCGGCTGGCGCGGGAAAGGCACTTCAAAGCCTCGCCTGCTTTATAATTTGCCTAACCTGAAAGCACGGCCAGACGCCGATGTGATTGTATGCGAGGGTGAAAAGGCGGCGGACGCGGCAGCGGCGCTGTTCCCCGACTATGTTGTTATCACCAGTCCGAACGGAGCCAAGGCCGCTGATAATGCCGATTGGTCATTTCTTGTTGGAAGACGGGTAGCGATCTGGCCAGATCACGATTCAGAGGGTTTGGCCTATGCCGCAGACGTAAGCCGCCTTGCTCTTGCGGCAGGCGCAGAGTCGGTTGCGGTGGTGCGGGTGCCGGATGGATTCCCCCCAAAATGGGACTTGGCTGATGCACTACCGGACAGTGTAACTCAGGATGATTTGTGCAGATTGCTTGCAGATGCCGTAACAGACGTAACTCCCGTACAAGCCAATGATAACGAGGGCTTAGATGTTACGGAAGGTGTTACGGCGGATCAGGATGGCGTAACCCCGAATGCTGCCATTCCGAGTCAAAACAAACGCCCATGCTTCCTCGTTTTTGATGATTGGGTAGGAGCTGGTAAAAATAAACATCGTCCCGGCGTTTGGTATTTTGGGATTAAGGAAAAGGGTGGGGAAATTGAGCTAACTCAGCAATGGATTTGTTCCCCAGCACATATTGACGCGGTGACTTTTGATGGCCAGCAAAATAATTTTGGGCGGCTGCTGCGCTTTCTCAACACAAACAAGCGTTGGCGTGAATGGGCTATGCCGATGGAACTGCTGCGCGGCGCTGGCGACGAACTACGCGGCGAACTGTTGGCGATGGGCGTTGAAATAGACCCGCTCGCAAAAACTCTTTTGGCGCAATATCTGCAATCTCAACATCCTAAAAAACGTGTTCGCTGTGCGCTTCAGGTCGGGTTGTGCGACGGCTCCTTTGTTTTGCCGGATGTGGTGATCGGGCCGAAAGCGTCAGACGTCATTTTTCAGTCTGGTGAGCGAGGCAATGACGAACATACACAATCTGGAACGCTTGAGAGCTGGAAAACAGACATAGCTTCGCTGGCTAACGGGAATCCGTTGCTGACGCTTGCCATATCGGGGGCATTCGCAGGGCCTGTACTGGCCTTATGTCATGCCGAGAGTGGGGGCATTCACCTTGTTGGCGATTCCTCGACCGGCAAGACCACCGCAGTCGATGCCGCTTGTTCAGTATGGGGCGGGCCAAATTTCAAACGCAGTTGGAGAGCAACCGCCAATGGCATGGAGGGAGCAGCCGCATTATTCAACGATTGTTTGTTTGCACCCGATGAAATTAGTGAATGCGATCCACGCGAAGTTGGAGCCATCGTTTATGCCCTTGGTAATGGGTGTGGCAAGCAACGGGCAAGTCGCACAGGTCGCGCTCGCAGTGTAACGCGATGGCGTTGTTTTGTTCTTTCGAGCGGGGAACGGACTATCGGCACAACAATGGCCGAGGGCGGTTATCGTATAAAAGCCGGACAGTCCATGCGCCTATTGGATGTTCCTGCGGCACGAACCTTTGGCTCGTGGGACGATTTGCACGGAGCGGAACACGGCGCAGCATTCTCTGATGTTCTGAAACAGGCCGTGGCAAAGCATCACGGAACCGCAGGGCGAGCTTTTTTGGAACGTCTGACTCGTGACGAGCGCAAGTTCTGCGAGTTTTTGGAACGAATTAAGGACTTGCCACAGTTCTCTGTCATGGGTGGTGAGGGGCAAGACAAACGAGCAGCGGCTAGGTTTGCATTAATTGCGTTGGCTGGAGAAATTGCGACCGAATACGGCCTTACGGATTGGAAGGAAGGAGCTGCAATCGATGCTGCCGCAATCGGATTCAAGGCTTGGCGTTCCACGCGCAGCGGTAGCGGCAATGACGAACGACGGCAGATTCTTGAAAGAGTTTCCGCTTTCATCGAACGGCATGGTGATGGGCGTTTTTCCAATGCGACCGGCATCACCACCGAGGGCATAATTCGGGATCGTGCGGGCTGGTGGCGCGATGAAGGGGACGACAGACGCACCTATCTTTTTAACAAGGATGGGTTGCATGAAGCCCTGAAAGGATTTGATTTCAAACGAGCATTGGATGTTTTGCAGGAAGCCGGGGCATTGTCCGCCCCTAGCACAAGTGGCGAACGATCCAAGCCATTCCGAATAAGCGGCAGGCTGACGCGTCTGTACCCTATCGCGGTGGACAAGCTGGGGATGGGCGATGGGACTTGAAGCGTTATTGACGCAGCTTGAAAGTCGGACTGTTACGTCGGTTGCTTCCGCCGTAACCCCAGATGTAACGGAAAAACGCACGCCAATAAAGGAATGTACGGCTGTTACGTTTGTTACGGCTGTAGGTATCACAAATGAATCAACTGCGATGCGGATAATTGAGCCCGCCGAATTTGAGGAACGCTGCGGCATTATCGCGGAAAACGGGCATGAAATTTCATGGGTGGAATCTGCCGCTGTTCTTTTTACCATGTCGTGTCCTACGGCCTTCACGCCGGAACGCTGGCAACAGATTGTCGATGACGGCGGGCGCTTCCTTGACGCATGGGGGCGGCAGGCGGCGGCACTGGGTTGGAAGGCTGCGGATGTTTTTGGTGTTTGCCCTGAATCTGATGCGCCGGAATGCCGGTATAACGGTCGTGGGCTTGTGCCTTCGCTGATGGGGCGCAAGGTTTGTGATATAAACAAAGACACAGCGCGGATCGACTGCGGTGGTGGCATTACCCAGACATTCTCCCGCAAAACGATGGCTGCGGATGCGGTGGCGGTATGGGCGATAGGGAGAAAATGAGCAAAAACCCGACCCCGAATGGTTTGTCTATCTGCTGGCCTGCGCCAACGGCAAGCTTTACTGCGGCATTACCACCGACCTTGCAAAACGTTTCCGTAAACATGTTGCTGGCGCTGGCGCGAGATTTACGCGGGCTAACCGTCCTTCGCATATCGTCGCCGCCAAGCCGTGTAAAAATCGCTCCGAGGCAAGCAAGCTGGAATATGCGATCAAGCGTCTCACCCCCGCACAGAAACGCGCTGCTGCCTTAGAATGGGATCAATGAGAGCGGGTAAGGCAGCAATGGCGAAAATCCGTTTCGCAAAAACCCAAGAAATTTCTCCGCAACCTCTAATTGTTATGTTATAACACATGGAAACAACGGGCGGAGGTTTGCAATGGCAACGGAAATCGTCGAGATTGAAAATAACAATCAAGTACAAAACGGCTATGCCTCTTCGCGCCATAATGCGCTGCGTCACGGCATCCTTTCGCGGCATACGATCCTGCCTTGGGAAAATCAGGGGGACTATGACAGCTTGATTGATAGCCTTGAGGACGAATACCAACCCGCCACCCCCACCGAAAGTCATCTGGTCGAAGAATTGGCGGGAATCGTGTGGCGCAAGGCGCGGGTGCGATTGGCGGAGGGCAGCGCGTTTCGGAAAGAGGCGGCAAGAGAGATTGCCGGTGCATCCGGTTACAGCACACCCACCTATATTCAGGCCGCGCTGGTAACATCTAACGCGGAAACCAAAGCCCTAAGTAAGGGTGTCAAGAGCCTTGCTGATGATGTGACTGATGCTGAGGCCAAGGAAGCAAGCGAAGCATTGACTTATTGGGAAGAGCGGCAAATTCATTTTGAATCAAATGAGCAGGCGGCGACGGCGGCGTTGCTGGACGGTGAGGATAAAGCAGATTGGGTTGAGTATCGAAAGCAGAGCATTCAATCTCGGCAGGAAATGGGTTATGCGCAGTTTTCCGAAGACAAAATGTTTGCCGACTGGCTGAAAACATATGTCGATTATTTTCGTGAGAGGGTAGCCAAGCACCAACATGCCCCTGCAATTCACCAACAGATCATCGGCCTTTCCTATGCCACCGAGCGCATGGACGGCATTGCGCGGTATGAAACTCACCTCGACCGGAAATTTGAGCGCGTGTTGGCAATGTTGCTGAAACTCAAGGATATGAACCGGACAAACACTGAAGCCGTGTAGTGGGGTGACTTGGAAATTCGTTTGGTAAAACGCTTATCTATAGATTTGAAACGGCAGCAACATTATCAGGCGCTATATACGCGACCATAGGGGAGAATTTCTCATATAAATCTTCTTTCGCTTTGTTTTTACGCGACTTACTTGTTGCGTGTAATTCAAGGTCACAGTGAGCATAATTTTCCGGGTCTGGTGGTAATTCGGGTACTGGATTGTGTTTTAATTTAAAATGAGTGCCGTCAATATGAATCGATAAAATCGTTCCGACCACTGCGTGTATATATCCACGGTATTTTCTGTCTTTTCCAAGTTTCTGATCTTTATTTTGTTTGTATAATGCGAGCCGATTTGTGTCTTCTGAAACATTTTTAAATAGTCGATGACAGTTAACGGATTCCATGTTTCCGCCGTCCGCAGGAAAACAAAGGCCATTTTTTAAATCAAGCTTGCCCCTAACATCTTCAGGAATCGGGGGTGAAAACACCCAAAAATTCACCACGTCGGCATCGAACAATTCCACAATTTCTTGCTGTGCTGGCATGGACATAGTTTATGCCGATTTCGGACGGGCCGGGATATTTTCCGTAACGCTTGAAGGGATTATTTCCCCATCAAAAGGTACATTATCGAGAAATATGTTTTCCTTATTTTCCCCGGCGGCATAAGCAAGAGAAAGGTGCAGAAAATCTGAATCAACCGTAAGGATCAAAGTCATCTGTGAGTTTTTCCACTTGAAATTAACTCCTCCCTCGCCATCTGGGGAAACGGTGTCTGGATATATTTTTCCCCATAACTTTTGAACAAAACCTTTGCTGCGATTAATAGATAGTTCCGTTGGACAAATCGCGTTATGACCATTCCATCCGTCTTCTAGTTTCGATAAATAATCAATGGCAGCAAGCAACTTTTTTCGTTCTGCGGGCAAGATGTCGGCGCCAATTTCTCCATATGTCGATACAGAATCAACAAACGGCTTTTC
>Ga0206868_10108_pt1 | contig 25207 bp, 14 predicted proteins | sample Alteio_BWOrgCont_38_FD_152901 | JGI IMG/M metagenome (GOLD analysis project Ga0206868, IMG submission 152901) | Enriched cells from forest soil in Barre Woods Harvard Forest LTER site, Petersham, Massachusetts, United States -... | ecosystem: Environmental > Terrestrial > Soil > Temperate forest >... | reverse complement strand
TATAGACGAGGGTGGTTTCAAGGGCATGTTGGGCCGCTGCTGAGTCTCCCGCTGCGCACTCAACTCGCGCAAGATTCATTGCCAGCCCGGGTATGTCGGGATTGCGGTCAAAGGCAGGTTGCAGCGTTGAAATTGCCTCTTTGAGTCTGCCCTGCTGGGCTAACAACGTACCTAAATTGGAGAGGGCTGTCAGGTCCTGGGGAATGAGTTCAAGGACGCGGCGGAATGCGCGTTCCGCTGTCTTACTATCTTTTCGTTCTGCGTTTAGAACTCCGAATGCATCCAGGGCCTCGGGATCATCGTTGATCGCATCGCGCAGCCGGGTCAACTGTTCCCATGCTGTGGGCTCCAATGATCGATTGCCTTCCAACATCGCCTTGTAGTTGGCCATGGCAAGGTCGCGCTTTGTCGCGCTGGGAGAAAAGATAGGTGTGAACTGCCCCTTTTTGTCCTCGGGTAGTTCAAGCTTGGGGATTTCGGGAACGCGCAGAATGCGATGATCTGTCCACGCGACATGAGGGATATTTTGCGCTCCCGTTGTTTGCATATGACAACTGGTGCAGTCTTGTTTTTCTGGATGATGGGAGGTTGCAAACTCCGGCTGACTGTGGCAGCTCAAACACTTGCTCCGAAAGAAAACAGTGCGCTGCGAAGCGTCGGGCGTAAAGTGCGGGTCATGGCAACTGGTGCAGGACATCTTATCTCCGCTGATGCGCCTGCAGGTACTCTGAGCAAGTTGCTCTACCTCGCTCACACCGCGCGAGGTTGCATTTGCATCTCCGTAGACATAATAGGCGAGGTAGTTGGAGATGGATTCGCCCGGACGGTAATTCAATGCAGTGTAACCTGCGCGCTCCACTGTAACATCACCTTCTAGGTGGCAGCTTATGCATATTGAATCACGCTGCTCCGCGGCAAGTCGCGCAGGATTTACGATCTTGGATTTGTCGCCCGTAAGTAGATGTTGTTGCGCGTCACCGTGACAGGCTTCACAGGTGATGCCCGAGTGAAGGAATGCGAGACTCTTATACCTGTTGATCGTTCCTGAATCGCTGGCTTGCACGTCACTCATGTGGCAACGCAGACAACTGCTCTGCATGGGAAGGGATGGCGGCATCTGTTTCATTTCTGCAAGCCCGGGTTTCATGTCATAGCTTTTCGAAGCTGCGTACCAGGCGATGGGAGACTCAAAGAGAAAATCGTTGATGGAGTAGATATACGTGGTGCCTAAATGACCGGACCCGAGAAAGTAGCTCATGGGGAGTTGCCGAGTCGCGCCTGGCTCACGTTGATCGTGGTAAGTGAGGACAGCCTTTCCATTCACCTGCGAGAGAACATACTCGATGTTGGAAAGCTTGTTGGCAAAGGAATCCGCTTTCAGTTTCTCAACGGCTGATCCGCTCGCATTGGCCATCGGCGTGGCGAGATATTTACGATAGATTTCTCCGTGACACAGTGCGCATTTTGCATCGGCGTCACGGACTGGAGTGGCTTGCGATTCGAGGCTGAGCGGGGCGGACAGGGCTGCAAGAAAGAAAAGCAAGACGATGGTTGCATTCCGCGATCCGATCAAGTCAATTTGCATTGTTCTTGATAGCGTTGGCGCCAGTTGCCTGTCCAGCGACAGCCTCCCGTGCTTCTCGTTGCAATCGGCTATAGGTTTGCATTTCCTGTTGGGCATCTGCCGACTTACCGGCGGCCCTGTAGACAGATGCGAGGAGGAAATGAATCGTCGGCTCGGCAGGGCTTTCCTTCTCCGCCATCTTCAAGTCCGGAAAAGCATCGCTCTGCTTGCCCAGCCGAATGAGCGCGCGGGCTCGATCTACACGCGCCTGCATGAGAGTGGGGCAATGGGATATCGATTGATTCAATTGAGACAATGCGTCTTCATTTGAATCATTCGCCTCAAGCATGGCGTTGGCCAGCTTCCATCGTGCCTCACAGTTGTTTGGATCGATTGCCAATTCAGCCTTGAACTCTGTTTGTGCCGATTCCCATTTGCCGATGAGCCAGTAGGCATTCGCCATGTGCATGTGCGTATCCGGCTGCTGAGGCGCCATGTCCACGGCTTTCTTGTACTCCACGAGTGCGCTGTCGTAGTTGTGCATGCTCTCGTCGATTTCTCCGGAGATCTCATGGGCCACTACCGAGTTGGAGTCGATCTCGTTGATCTTCTTAAGGGCGTCCTGCGACATTTGCAGATAAGACTTGCCCAGCAGATACCAGGCTTCCTGATCTTTTGGATTGCGGCTCAGAAAGTGGTTGAGAGTTTGCGTTGCTTCATCGTACTTGCTGAGTTTGATGAGAACATGCGCCAACATCATCTCGGCTTGATCATCTTTTGGGTTCGCCTTGACTGCCGCTCGCATAAGTGGTTCGGCCTTCTCGTTCATACCCAATTGGTAGTAGCTCATCCCCAGCATGGCAGCAGCAGTGGACATGCTTTGATGAAGCTTTAGTCCGTGTTCGAGCACCTCAGCGGCATGTTCGTAGTCGTGTTCGTTGAAGTAAAGCATGCCGAGGTTGTTGTAAGCGGCCGCGAGATGCGGCGCGAGCTTGATCATGGCGCGATACTTCTCGATGGCCACCGCGGTATCGTTGCGTTGTTGTGCGGCTTTGGCCTGTGCATACAACTGCTGTACCTCAGGCGTTACCTCATCGTCTCCGGACTGAGCATGCATCGCGAACGCAGTAAAGGCCAGAAAAAAGACGACCGTCAGATACGATACCCAGCGCGGAAATGCCTTGGACCGGACCATCTTCATGTCTCAAAATTATAGTGGATTTGCAAACAAAAAATACCGGGCTACGCTGAGGTAGCCCGGCGGACATCAACATGCATGATTCGGTATGCGTGCCGGTAAAGACACGCACCTATAGCTCAGAACTCCAGCCTGAAACCTACCTGCCCTTGACGGTTGCTTATATTCGAGCCTTGAGACGTTACCTGCCCGAAGGTGCCATCGTTTATCTGGTTATCGGGCCCGTTGAACTGGGTTCGGTTGAATGCGTTGAAGTAGTCCACCTGCAAAATGCCTGAGAACCGCTCGCCGAAGAAGAACTTCTTGCGCGCATTTATGCTCTCGTTGTAGAAGGCGGGATTTTTCAGCTCAATGTAGTTCCTGGTTGAGTTGCCCGTGGTGTACGGTGCCACCTTGGTGAAGGCGCCGGCATTGAAGATTTGCGCGTGAGGTATCTTCTTGAGGAAGAAGTCTCTCGCTTCGTCGTAGCTTGCGGTTCCGAGGCTTACACCGGAAGCACGGTCGGGACGGTTTGTGTTGCCAGGAATGCCGGTTGTGTTCTGGGTGACTCCGAAGGGCGTTCCGGATTCATAGTCCAAAATCCAACCAACCTGCCATCCGCCAAGAAGCTGCCCGGTTACGCGATGATTGGAGAAGTATTTCTTGTGCGGCCCGATCGGCAGTTCGTAAGTTCCGCTGACCTTGAGGGTCTGCGGTGGATTGTTGCTCGATATAGCCCATTCCGGCTTTTGGTTGTACTTGTTGACGACGCCGTTCTGGAAGCTGGAAAAGCCGCTGCCGGTGTTATCCATCTGATGGGATAGCGTGTATCCGGCCAGGAAAGATAGTCCGTCGGTGAACCGCTTTTCAACCTCAATTTGAGCGGCCTGGTAGTACCCTGTGCCTGACCCCTCAAAGTTGTTGAAGATGTTGGAGTATTGAGGATAGGGCGTAAACGCCTGGGCTACTGTCGATGATCCCCCGAAGTCGCCGACATAGTTGGCATAGGGTGAGGTGAAGCCATCCGCCTGTGCGCAGCCACCGGTAGCGAAATTGTCGGTTAGTACGGAGTTCTGCGGATGCCCTGGTAGAGCTGCCTGACATGGGCTGATAACAGGTCCGTATTGCGAGACAAGTGCTGGGCTGATCTGATTGATAGGATTCAACTGGCTGGGCAGATGAATCACGCGATTACCCACCCAGGCGGCGGTCAGGAACATGTTATACGGCAGCTCGCGCTGAATATTCACGTTCCACTGCTGGCTGTACGGTGCGTATCCATCCTTAGTCTTGTCGAATGCCTCAATCTGTAGACCACCGCCGAGGCCGGTGCTGAATGGGGTCGCCGCCGGATTGGGCATAATGTTGGTATCCCAGCTTCCGTACGCCGAACTGTTGGTATTACCCAGGCTGCTGCGGGCGAAAGAACCAGTCAGCAGGTTGCTGTCGTTGACGGCAACTTTGTTGGTTCCGTATTCATAGGCGCCACCATCCAGGAAAGCCACGGAGAAACCAGCCTGCAGCACTGTTTTCTGATTCAACTCATAGGCGAATCCTAGACGCGGCCCGATGTGCGTGTAGTGGATGTCGCCGCGATTGAATCCAGCGCAGCCGGTGCAACTGCCGAACTTGCTGGCTGCTCCGGGAAGCGGGCCGTTCGGACCGATCGCCGCCGGATCAGTCCCTTTGGGATTGAAGAAGACGATCAGGTTATTGTTCTCGGTGAAGGGCACCTGAATGTCCCAGCGAAGGCCGAGGTTGACGGTCAGCCTTGGTGTGATCTTGATGTCGTCTTGAATGTAAGGCGACCAATCGATGTTGCGCAGGCGCAACTCTTGAGAATTGCTGCGATTGGCGGAGTCTGGAATGCCGAGCAGGAAGCTGGCGAAGGCGCTACCTTCACTGCCGAAATTTTGGCTGGTTGGATCGGACGTCTGTTTCTGACTGAAATTGAAGTGGCCGCCTTCCGTCTGCTCTTCGTTATCGTCCTGGTACGAACGGCGGAATTCGCCACCAATGTTAAAGGTGTTCCGGCCTTTATTCCACAGCCAGTTGTTCACCACGGCAATACCCAACTTACGATTAATGGACCTCAGCCACGAGCCATTCGTGCCCCATCGAGTGGGAGCATGGTTCCCGTCAAATTGAATGTCGGGTGGAATTGTTCCTTCTGCAATGCCAGGGAACGCATATTGAGTCTGGTTGTACTGGTCGTTGATTTCACCAACCCACGAAATGCCTGCGGTTGTCGCCAGGTGAGGCGATACTGCGTTGGTGTAGTTCAAGATGAAGACGCTGCCCAGCGCCGGCTCATACTTCATACTGTTGAGCGGGTTGGGAGCGATGACCAGTGGAGAGTTGTCAAAGCTGTAGTTGCTGAAGCTGTTGCGCCACTCGCTGTAGTGGATGCTTTGCGTTTGGGTCAGGTTCTGATCAACTGTGAAGCCCCATACGTGCTGGATGTGTGGATTAACGAACGGAGCAAAGCTCTTGTTGCTGTCCAAGCCTCCAACTCCGCTACCCGGGCGATCCGGATTGGGGATGAATGGAATGAGGGTAGCGGAGTTGGCGCTGATGCGATCCGGGCAGATTACATTCAGCTTTCCACCGCATTGGAACTGCTGACCTGTCGTCGGGTCGAAGATTGGGATCAGAGTACCCGTGTTGCCATCGACATAGTCGGAGAAATCGCCAGTCTTTTCCAACGCGGTCGGCACTGTTGAAGAGGCAGTGTTTTCATTGTTTTGCTTATACCACTCCTGGCTGTAGTGGCCGAAGGTCTTATCACGTCCGTTGTAAAGATGCGGAATCTTTATCGGGCCGCCGACACTGAACCCGTAGTTGTTTTCGTGGTCCGTGGAGGGAGTACTTGATCCTCCCCATGCAGGGCCGTTGAAAAAGCCCACAGAATCGAAGAAGCTGTTGCGGTTGATCTCGAAGAGGCTGCCGTGATATTTGTTCGTGCCGGAAACCATCTGGTAGGTAAGAGCGCCTTGTCCCAACCCGAACTGCGCGGCGAAGGTCGAGCGCTCGACACGGAACTCCTGCACCATGTCGAAAGGCGGATTGAAGTTGACGGTGTAGCCCTCGGTTTCGGGCTGTGGAGCCGGAACGCCGTTGTAGATGATTTCCTGTTCGAAGTCGACGCCGCCGCTAACGCGATGAGAGAAAGTGTTGCCCGTCGTGCCGGGGGCAAGAAACTGGAGTGCGTCGATCTGACGGCCACGGCCAGAAACCTCAACCGGCAGCGATGCGACAACTTCCGGTTCAATGGTGCTGCCGATCTGTGGCTGCGTGGTGTTGAGCGCGATCTGCGACGCGGTTACTTCGACCGTTTGCGAGGCGTCGCCCGTGGAAAGCGTGAAATCGATCGTCGCGGCCGTACTGACCTCGACGTTGACGTCCTTCTGCACCGCTTTCTTGAATCCTTCACCTTGCACCTCGATCGTGTACTTTCCGGGGTTCAGGCCGCGGACCGAATACGTTCCGGCGCTGCTGGTAACCAGATGGCTCGCGATGGTGGTGTCCTGATTGGTGATGGTAATTTTGATGCCCGCCACAACGGCGCCGCTTGAATCCGTGACTGTGCCGGTGATGCCGGCGTTTGCCTGTGCGAAGGCTCCTCGGGGAGCCAACGACAGCAAGCAAGTGAGTGTGAGGGCGAAAACGAGGGCAACCCAGGGAATTGGGTTGGACCTATACGGACGAGTGCGCTCCACGGGTAGGGGCAGATGTCTCACTGTGTCTCCTGGCAAATTCAGTTATTGATAAAGTTTCTGATTGGAAATCTGAGCAACAGGTAGCTCTGGTATCGCCCCTGCTTGCCGGTGGAATCGATACCATTTGTTTGCGTATCGTTTCCAATGCGCGCAAATTTACTCCCGCTAAATTCTATCTGTCAAGATTTTTCTAAGCTATGCGCTGAGCACCCCGTCAATGGCCCTCTGGAACGATCGCCAAGTACCACAACGGCGAGAGAAACTAGATCGATAGGAGGAGATCTGTAGCAAAAAATGGCAGCACATCACAGGCTCACAAAAACCAATAGGAAACTAATGTCTATTTGATGCGCTACTTATGTTGGAGAAATGCGTCTCGGAAATAGGACATTTGACCTAGATGGCTATTTGGTAAATGGCGGGATAAGGCGCGAGATCGGCACGTTGAGAGCCAGGGACTACGGCTGTGGAGTGGCTGGATTGGGTTGGGAAGAAGAGTGTATTCCGACCGGGCAAGGTTGCCCCCCACATAGCGCGGCCGTGATTCCCTTGCCTTCGGTAATTGTGAAGATGCGATCGATGGCCGGGATCTTCACTGTTTCCTTGGCGCCGGATGGCCAGTGAATCTCTGCCGTTCCTCCGTCAGACGCATCTCCCAGGCCGAAATGAAGCCGTCGATCATTGGTGGAAACGTAGCTGCCGCCGCTCATCACGTCTTCGCGGTGGCGCATGCCGTTAGCGGTCAGGTAGACGACGGCGCCCACTGCATCGCGCGGGCTTTTGGGACCACCCTCCAGCTTCAATTCCACCCAGTGATGACGATCGGGGTTCACATTCCTCAGCAGAGTGGGCGGCCCGTCCTCCGGATTGACGATCACGTCAATCTTGCCATCGTTAAAAAGGTCGCCAAATGCTGCCCCTCGTCCTGGGATCACCACTGCAAGCCCGGATCCTCTGACCGGTGCAACTTCCTCGAATGCGCCGTCACGCGTGTTGTGAAACAGCTGTGGCCGCTCCTTATAGGAAGTTCCCCAATCCTCCTGATCGGCAATGGGATAGATGTGCCCGTTGATCATCAGCAGGTCAAGCCATCCGTCGTTGTCGTAGTCCAGAAAGCCAGTTCCCCATCCCAGAAAAGGAATGGACTTTTTCCCCACACCGGCGCGCATGGCAACCTCGGTAAAGCTGCCACCACCTTCATTCCTATAGAGCAACTTGGCCTCATCGGAAAAGTCGGTAACGGCGAGATCCAGCAAACCGTTGTTGAGATAGTCGCCGACCGCAACGCCCATCGCTGCCACTTCGTGTCCATCCTCGTTCAACGCAAAACCCGAAGCAAAGCTTGCATCCTCAAAGGTTCCATCCCCATGATTAAGGTAAAGGTAGCTCAGCGTGGAGTCATTGGCGACCAGCAGGTCTACCTTGCCGTCGTCGTTTACATCGGCAAACACAGGGGTTAGGCCATAGTAGCGATTTGTCGCATCTGCCACGCCCGCTTTGACGCTAACGTCGGTAAAAGTGCCGTCACCGTTGTTGTGAAACAGATGGTCAGGTTCACCCTGGATATTCTTGGGACCGCACATGACACGTACGCCGCGAAATTCGCAGAAAGAGAAGCCGACCGCCTTGGTCTTTTCGTAGGGCAGGTCATCCCGATCAAAATGCACATAGCCGGAGACGAACAGATCGAGGCGCCCATCGCCGTCATAGTCGCCCCAGGCGGCTCCTGCCGACCAGTTTCCCAGCGTGACGCCGGCTTTCTCCGCCACGTCGGTGAAGGTGCCGTCGTGATTATTGTGGTAAAGCCTATTCTTGCCCCAGTTAGAAACGAATATGTCAGGCCAGCCATCGTTGTCGTAATCGGCAATTGCTACGCCAAAACCCCAGCGGTCGTTGGTCACCCCGGCCTTGGCCGCAACGTCGGTAAACGTTCCGTCGTGGTTGTTATGAAACAGCGCAGCGTGAGGGGAGCTTTCTTTTCCGTCCAGGGCATCGAAGGTTGAGCCGTTCACCAGATAGATATCCAGCCAGCCGTCGTTGTCGTAGTCGATCAGCCCAGCGCCTGAGCCATTGGTTTCAATGATCAGCTTCTTCTCCGATGTACCCATCTTGTGAGACCAACCGGCGAGACCGGCGGCCTTCGTAGCATCTTCGAAGACGATGGCGCCGGAATCGACAAGGCCGTCTGCGGTAATGGGCAATTTCCCCGGACCTTGCCCTATAGGCAAACTGCCGGGCGTCTTGCCATTCTGCCCCATCTGCGAAGCGGAGTGCGCGGTCGATTGCCGTGTGGGCGTATCCTGGGCCACAAGGTAGAGTCCCAACGCGCCAGGCGCAGCCAGTACGAAAATCACAGCACCTACTTGCAAGCTGCGAACGAGCATCAACCGGATTTCTCCACGACTGGAGTCTAACGCAATTGCTTGGTCTCGCCGAAAATAGGATGATCTATCTTCAAATCAGTCGGATGAAAGGCCGGTCCAACCTGGCTTGAGGCTCTGTGAACTGGCCTCGTGCTGCGCCGACTCAAGCTTCTGCCCGTTCTAGTGATCCAACTCCTTCGCTCGCGTTGCGATTTGCTTTTGGTAGACCTGGCGCTTCGACAAGAATCTGATCCTCGCCCGTTCGGAGGTAACTTTGGCAAGGTACGGGTCCCAATCCTGGCTTGTTTGCCGGGTGGGCTTGATTGCGCTAAAATCAAGATTACCGGGGATTAATCAACACGTCGGGGAGTGGCTCAGCCTGGTAGAGCACCTGGTTCGGGACCAGGGGGTCGGAGGTTCGAATCCTCTCTCCCCGACCAATTATTTTCAATAGCTTACCGTGTATCAAACTCAATAGGAAAAACCACCATTGGAAGCAAGGCGCTGTGCGACCTCTTGAACAAGGTCCTCCAAGAGATCAGGAGATGTACCGGGTTGCCGCGACTGACGAGGGGGATGGGCCTGATTTGAAGATGACTTCATTCGTGCCAGGTCCGATGAATGAACTACCACGGGGCCTTTGGGAATTGGACCGCCCAGCGCGGAGAACGTCGGCGACTCAGGCTTTTTCAGACTCCGCTGTCGACGCGCCACTCGGGCTGGAATAACCTGGACTGCAACTTCCAACGTTTCAGGCTGCGAAACGGGTACCTCAGCGGAATGCGGCTTGAGCCTGGTCTTGCGCTTCATTGGTTCCTGGCCGCTCGTGTCTGATTGGATATATAGAGACGCGATCAGCTCACGTGCTTCCTTTAATCGGTCGATGTACGCGTTGATCGCTAAAACAATTTCCTGAATAGCCATGCTGCAATTTTAATCGCTGCGGCTTGAAGATGGCCCGGCCGATGTCATGGAGTGTGTGGGCAGAGCCTGCTTGCCCGAACAGGATACTTCTACGGGACGGCTCTCCTCTCCGCCTGGGACTGGTTGCTACGATGGGCGCAGGCGTTCTTCCGCTACCGGTAAGACAACCTGCGCCATCGATCTATTAACCCTGTTAACCGATTGATCAATTGACCGGAAGATCAGAAGGTCAACCGCGCTCCAATCTGGATGAGCCTCGTACTGGCGGCTGATGTAATCTGACCGTTGAGCGCAGACGCCAGATTAGCGGTTGGCGCGTTAAGGCTGACCAGGTTGAAGATATTGGTAGCCTCGCCGCGAACTTGCAGCGTTACTCCGCGCTCAAAGCGAATATCGCGAAGCAATCCCAGGTCGATATCGCGATAACCAGGCGCGCGCAGATAGTCGCGTGGCGCGTTGCCGTCTGCTCCTCCTGGGCCAATGCCGCCGGCAACGCCGGGGCCGTTGGCAATGAAGGCGGCAGTATTGAACCACGCGGCAACAGCGTCCTTGCGGCTCCTGTGTGGATCTAGAAACGCATCGACGCCAGAAACCAGGTTGGGACGATTGGCATTGGCGCTGTCTTTGTTATTGTTCGCGCCGGTCGAGATGCTGAACGGCGCACCGCTTTGCAGGGAGACAATGGGCGAGATAGTCCAGCCGTTGAGCACGTGCCGCATCAAGAAGCTTGAGCCTTTGAAATAGTCGATGTTCCACATGCCGGAGATGCTTGCCACATGCCGGCGGTCGTTGTCTGTCGGGCCTCTTTCCTCCCACAGATTGTCGAAATCCTGGGCACTGGCCTGCCCAATCGCCGACTCGTTCACGCTCTGAAATGAATGACTGAATACATAGAAGCCACTTAAAAGCAGGTTGTGAGTAAGCGGCCTGCTGGCCGAGATCTGAAGCGAATGATACGACGCAGTCTCGTTGGATTCGTCATAGGTGATCTGGCCCAGGACGCCGGGATCGTATGGACGGCGGGCATTGATGCTGGTCTGCGAAGTGCTCGCTCCCGGCGCGTACGCCGCATAGTTCTTATCCAACATGAACGGCAGATGATGCGACAGCGTGCCGACATAGGCAACCGTCGCGCTGACATTACGCGGTAACTGGCGCTGAACGGCCATGTTGAGTTGATAGACCAGAGGCCACTTATAGTCGGTCGAGATCGTTTCAATGCTGGCTGCAGGCAGGAAGCGGGGAGATGCCGGGTTGTAGGTGTAAGGAAATGGATTTCCGTTGGGAAACGAAGCTGGATTCCCGTAAGGATTGGTGAGCGAGGTAATGGAGTTGAAGGTTTGCCGGATGGCGAAAGGTTGCGCGTTCGCAGGCTGGTTCCACTCGTTGCCGCTGACGCTGCCAAAGAAGAGGCCCGCACCGGCGCGCACAGCCGTCTTGCCGTCTCCAAACGGATCCCAAGCAATGCCTACACGCGGAGAGACATGATGCAACTGGTTCGGCGCAATGCCACGTGGCACGCCCTTGTCTCCGGGAAAGAGCATCCCCAAGGGCGCTGAAGGAATCTTGGTTGATTGCACTCCGGGTATGAAGGTTGCAGTCAGGTCCGACGATTCGACGGGGGATGTTTGCACGTCATACCGCAAACCAAGGTTCAGCGTGAACCGGGGCGTAACCCGGTATGTGTCCTGTCCATAGAATGCGAAATACCAGTTGCTGATCAACCCATGGTAGGGCGTGTCCTGTTCCATCGAACTCACCTGGCCGGTGATCAGATCGGACAGAGCGTTCCCGGTGGATGTTGGGGCGGAGGATGCGAAATTGAAGATGCCAAAGTTGTCCAGATTGCCGACGATCATGTCCTTTTCCAGCGACAGTTCGCCGCCAAGCGCCAGCGAGTGCTTACCTTTGGTCATACTGACCATGTCGCGGACAGAATAGAAATCGGTGTCACTCACCGGACCGGCCAGAGCACCGCCCGCGCTGAAGTAGCCGGATACAGAAAGATCGGGAAGCGTCTTCGGACCCTGGGTGGTAAAGCTCGATCCCAGGTCATCCAGGCCCACCGCAGGCAGGTTAATGCGGCCGCCCGTCACCCGGGTAAAGGTGATCCAGCCTTGGTTGGCAGTCGTTGGGCTGAAGGTGTGAACGTCGCTCATATTCACTACCTGCTGCTTCGCAAACGACTGGTTGGTCATGTATGGGATATTGCCGTTGCCGAAGGCATTCTGCGTGGTGTTCAGGTAGAAATAGCTGACCGCAATGTGGTCCCTATCCCCCAGAACCTGATCGTATTTGCCCAGATACTCATCCTCATTGGTCGGTCCAGTAAAAAAGCCTACATACTTGTTGTTGGCAGCGTTGGGCAGCGGAACGTATTTGCTCATGAGGTTAGCTGCTGCAGGGTCCAACAAGTTGGACGGAACGCAGTTCGGTGTCGGCGTCGCGCAGTTAGGGGAGCTATTCGTTCCGACCACCTGAGTCTTGGTGCCTGGCATATTCACAATAATCGGCTTTGTAGTCCCAGCCGGTGGATTCACGTCTGCCGTAAAGTCACCTAGACGCTCTGCTGCCGTAGGTAGAACACCCCCCGAAAGCAGTTGACCGACAACTTGCCGCAGTCCTGCATAGCTGAAAAAGAAGAAGGCTTTGTCGCGCTTGACGGGTCCTCCGACCGCACCGCCAAACTGATTGCGGTGATAAGGGGCATTGATTGGAAGCTGCGTCAAAGGATTGACAGGCGGATTCCACGGGAACGCATTCAAGGCGGTATTGCGGACAAATTCAAACAGCGAGCCATGCCATTGGTTGGTTCCCGACCGTGTAACCGCCGTAACCACCGCGCCTGACATGCGGCCGTATTGCGCCGCGAAGTTGTTGGTCTCGACGCGGAACTCCTCGAGCGCGTCCGGGTTAGGCAGCGGATTACCGTAATTGCGTATACCGGTCATATTGATGCCGCCGTCCAGGAAGTAACTGACCATCGGAACGCCGCCATCGATGCCGCCGTTGACGACCACCTGCGTCGAGGGCACGCCAACCTGGAAGTTCGGTGTGCCGCTGGGGTTGCTTTGCGCGCTGGCGCTGTTGGATTGGACGCCTGCCGTGAGCGAGAGCTCTGCATACGCGTTGCGGTTAACCAGTGGCAGGCCGACGATTTCAGCCGGCTCGATCGTTCTTCCCAACTCCGCAGTCGTTGTATTGACCAGCGCCGGAGCCTCCGTAACGGTAACCGTGTCCTCCACTGCCCCCAACTGCAGCGGCGTGTCCACGCGCTGCGTCTGGTCTACGGCTAGAACCACATTTTTCTGGAGAAAGGACTTGAACCCCTTGGCCTTGACTTCGACCGTATAGTTTCCGACCTTTAGATACTCGATCCGGTATTCGCCCTGCGCATTTGAGGTTGCGATGTGGGTTATACCCGTGTCCACATTGGTCGCCGTGATTTCCGCGGATGGAACCACCGCTCCCTGCTGATCGGTGACTGTGCCAACCAGGGTGCCGGTAATGCTCTGCCCGTGAGCGATCATGCCAAAGCCTGCGATCAGAACGAATACGGCAAGGGTTCGCACGTGCGCACAGCTCAATAGGCATCTCAAAATGCTGCGTGAACTCATACTGCCTCCAGAAGTAGATTTGCTGTTGAGCGGGTTCTCAAATCACGATTGGCTTGGTTGTCTTCCCTAAGCTTTTAATCACGACTCACTCAACGAATAACGTTAGTTATTTCCGCCCAATACTATGCACCTTCAAACAACCCTGTCAAGCCCAAACTGGCGTGGACAAGGCGTAAATCTGGAGGTCCAAAAACTGACTACAATTAGTCCCGCTGAGCGGGAGATTCTATTTTTTAGCAGGATTTTGCCTGATTATGTGGGTCGACATGAAGATCGGCTGCTTCTGAAGAACGAGAAATAAGAGTGTGATTAAGCTGAGGGAAGGTCACAATGCGACGGAGCCGTAGCTAAGGTACCGTTATCCATGCATAAGGTACCTTTATCCATGTATATTGATATTCAATCTCAAGAGACCGAGCCGGCACTGTGAAGAAACCTAGGCAAGGAAAACGAAGTGGGCCAACAATCATCGATGTGGCCCGTGAGGCGCAGGTCGGGGTGATGACCGTCTCGCGTGTCATCAACAACTACAAGACGGTAAGGCCCACTACCTACGCCAAGGTGATGAAGGCCATCGCCAAGGTTGGATATAGGCCCAACGATGCCGCCCGCATGTTAAAGGGCATGAAGGCGCGGACAATCGGCCTTATCATTCCCGACCTTTCCGACTTCTTCTCCAGTTGCTTTCACGCTGTACAGAGTGTTGCCATCCGTCACGACTACCAGACGCTGGTCGTCGCCACCGGCAGAAGCGCGTCTGTTGAAGATCAGCAACTTCAATCCATCGGCAGCCATCGCATCGCAGGGCTGATCCTTGTTAGCTCGGGAGGAGATGTCCGCCAGTTGCAGGCCCTTCAGGAAAGCGGCATTCCCATTGTTGCGCTCGACCGGCCCATCGTTGGGCTTCGCGCAGACGCCGTGCTGGTGGAGAACAGAGAAGGCGCGGAGGCAGGCGTTCGGCATCTGATCGAGCATGGCCACAAGAGAATCGCCTGCCTGGGATTTCAAAGCGGCGCCTACACCATACGCGAACGCTTCGAGGGATATCGGCAAGCAATGCGCGTTGCGGGCCTCGAACCGCTGGTGTACGACAACCTGAACACAGTTGATGCCATAGAGCGTCTGCTGGCAAGTTGGTCTCGAAGTAAGGACCGCCCAACGGCGATCTTTACCACCAAGCGCATCACATCCATTCTTTTGATCCAGGCCATTCACCGTATCGGACTATGTGTACCGGCGGAGATAGCCATCGTCGGCTTCGATGACTTTGAGCTGGCTGAAGCGCTGGGAACGCCGCTCACCGTGGTTTCGCAATCGCCCGCGGATCTGGCCAGGTCGGCAGCCGAACTGCTCTTCAAGCAGATCGAGCGCGCAAACCAAAACGATCCCATCGAGTACCAGCCCGCCAAAATCATATTTCCGGCGACGCTGACTATCCGCAGATCGTGCGGCTGCACAGCCTCGCAATAGCCGGTACCGCACAGCTCAATCTCAGTGAGCCCCTGCCTCTGAGGCTTTGTGCTGCCACTTCGCCGCAATCTCGCGATTCGCAAGCGCCTTGATGTACACCCCGCCCACGACCGAGCGAGCCTGAAAGCCAACCTGCTTGCCATTAACGGTGTCGTACCAGTCGGTAAGCGGAACGCGCGTCGGAGTCTCATTGACCCATGTAATGATGGGCGCCACGAACGCTTGAAACTGCTCCGGCGAATCCGCCATGGTAGCCGTCCAAATCTCCCAATCAAGTTTCGTATAGGTTTTGCGCACATCGAGCGATAGTCCGAAACGATTGAGCTTGGTTTGGTAGAAAGTCAGTTCGGTGCGTTTGATCTGCGGATCGAACAACTTCAGATCGAGCAGATCGTCCCAGACCAGGTTGTATTTCTGGCTCCACGTACCAGGCTTGTCGAAGGCCAGTTTGCCATGATCGCCATCGCGGTCCATCGTTTCCCACTTCACAGCCATCGATTTCGCTTTCGCAGCATATGTGTCTGCGACATCCGTCTTGCCCAGAGCGCGCGCCATTTTGGCGTAAGCGCCTAGCCCGTCTATTGCCTTGATGGAAAGGTTTGCGTTGTGCGCGAGATGACCCGCGAAGTCATCGGTGGAGAGTTGATTTTCGGGGTCCATGCCCTTTTCAAGAACATAGTCGGCCCACTTGGTGAAGAGCGGCCAGTACTCGCGGGCGATGTGCCAATCCCCTTCGGCCTGACCGAGTGCCGCTGCAAGAGTGAGCAGGTTACCACTCTCTTCGATCGGCATCTGATCCTCTTCAGTGCGCTCTCCACCACCGTAAACCTGCCCATCGGCAAGAGGGTATTGTCCGAGATCGTGCGGCGCAAAAGGCCATTTCCAACGCGGCAGTGCAGCGTATTCAAAAACCGGCTTGAGTTGAGCCTCTAACAAACGAGGATTCAGAAGCAGGAAGAAGGGTGCCGACGGATAAATAACATCGACCGTGGCAATGCAGCCATTGCTGAAGTTTTCCTTGGGGAACATCATCGGCGTACCATCGACATCGGCCACCAGGCCATGGGCTGCCAGCGTCTGCCTGTAAGCCAGAGTCGCTAGCTGCGCATAAGAGTCCCCACCTGCGCGCCTGAGATCCTCCGTAAGCTCCTGGTCGAATTGTTTACCGCGAGCCTCCAGTTGCGCGTAGTCGCTTTCGGCGGAGTCGAGCAACTGCTCCACGGTCTCATGATTGCGCTGCCAGTACTCGACCATCCTTCGCCCGAGATACTCGATGGCGTAGCCCTGCGTATACGCAACAAGCAGGTGCCGGCTAACGACTGATTTACCAACCTGCCCCAGTGGAAACATCACAGCTAGATGCGCAGCCCCTTTGTTCGGCGCCTCGGGCATCTCCATTGCATCGGCGCCGACAATGGTTCCGTGATCGAGAAACTCTGTCATGGACGTGGAAGACTCCGCGGTCTCCGCCTCCACGGATTCAGGAACGGCCAGATGAAAGTATCCCCAGTCGATGCGGAGATTATCCCCGGATCGATTGAGCGGCTGCTGATCTCGAGAGCCTACATTAAGAACGGTCAGGTTCTTGGTTCGTGAACGTCCCCACACTACCGGCTGATCGCCGCTATTCACCGCGATGCGAGGGTCCACATCGAAGTACAACCGTACATCGTGATTGTGACCATCCGTGGCATACGCCTCCCAGGTTATATAGGTCACGGGCCGCGACAGGATATCCAGGTCCTGCGGAAGGGCAGGCGTGAGAAACGTCAGCTTGAGCCCAATGCCTTGGCCCTCAAATGCATACCGCGTGTGGGTCGGAGTCACTTCCAGAGAAGTCTGATGCAGGGCAGGAATATTATCGGGATCACGGCCCATGAAGCGAAATGGGTGACGGTCGATTTGAATGAGGCCCGTTAACGGCTGCTCAGCACCTGTCCAATGGCGGGTGTCTTCATCAGTGAGATGGTCGCTCATGGACCAGATGCTGAAGTAAGGATTATGAGTGATGAGCGGCACCGCAGGCGGCCGAAGCGGCTGGGCATGATCCTGGGCGTACACATTCGGGCATACGGCCAACAACGTCAGAAAAATGGCTAACGTATTGCCGACCAACAAACGATCTGTAAATGCGTGGCTCGCGCAACTTCGAAGAAATTTCACTCTATACTCCCCAAATTTGTGTGCTTCTAATCCGTTCGTTTGGCAACGGAATCAGTGTAGACGTTTTCACCTTCAGGTCAATGGTCTGATGGTATGCTGTCTACAATCATTGGTCGAGCCCGCGTAACGTTCCTGCGGACACGGCCGAACGGAGGGCAGTATGACAACCAAGCTGCACGTGCTCGGCGTTACGCTTTTGGGACTGACAGCTCTAAGCGTGGCCAGTGCGCAGGAACCAGTCAGAATCAACCCTGAGAATCCCAAATATCTTTTGTTCCGGGGCAAGCCATTGGCGCTGGTGTCGGCTTCCGAACACTATGGCTCGGTCATCAACCGGCCCTTCGATTACGAAAAATATCTCGATGATGCTGCGGCGCACAAGATCACCATGACGCGCACTTTCTTGCTCTATCGCGAGATGCAAAGCGCGCGCAATCCATCTTCGCCATGCAAGCCTGAGTCGCCTGACTATATCTCTCCCTTCGTGCGCAAAGGTCCAGGCAAGGCGATGGATGGCGAGCCGGTCTACGATCTCGATGAATGGAATCCGGAGTATTTCGACCGGCTGCATAAATTCCTCGATGCCGCTTCGAAGAGAGGCATTGTCGTAGAGCTGACTGTATTCAGCAATTCGTACTCACCGGAGACATGGGCACTCAATCCGTTGCGCGCGGAGAATAACCTGCAACATGTCGGCGCTATCGATTGGGAAGAGTACATCACGCTGAAAGACAAGGAGCTCGTGCGCAGGCAGATAGCATACGCACGCAAGATCATCGAAGAAACCGGCAAATACGACAATGTCTACTATGAAATCTGCAATGAACCCGGAGGAGGCATTGCCGGACATGCCACGCCCGCGGATGTGGATGCATGGCAGGAAGAGATGGCGCGCGTAATGCGCGACGAGATGAAGCGATTGAAGCGCCCTCACCTGCTCTCAGGACAGCAGGCCTTTACCTACAGCGCAAAGAATGCATTCCCGATGGATGCGACCTTCGCCGGAAAGACCTTCGATATTGTCAACGAACATCCGCTGCCCAATACGCTCTTCGATAGCCATGTATTTGAGATGGGCAACTTCATGTCCAAGGAGTTGATGCTGAAAGACGTAGGCAGCTTTTGCCGCGCAGCTTACGCACGTCCCAAGCCAACCGTGATGGACGAAGACAACACTGCAAGCCTTTATCGCGACATAACGGGCTGGACGATTCATCGCAAGCGTGCATGGACTTCGCTGCTGAACGGCTGCCACTACGACTACATCGATTTCTCTATCACCGTTGGTAGTGAGGCCGGAACCACTGCGTCACAAACAGGGATTCGCATATGGATGCAGCATCTATCGGAGTTCATGAGCTCATACGATTTCGTTCATGCCAAGCCCGATACGAGCTGGACCACTGCGTCGTCAGAATATTTGCTGGCTTCAGGTCTTTCGAATTCCGGACATGACTACGTCGCTTATCTGGCTGACCGTCGCGAACTAAGCGATCCTCATGCCGGCGAACCCATCTCGGGCAGCGTTTCTTTGGATTTGCCGCCGGGAGACTACGACGTTTCTCTTTATTCGCCAAGTAGCGGCGAGTATTCACCAGCAATGCGTGTAACGGGTGGAGCAAAATATGCAATGAGGCTGCCGGATTTCAAACAGGATATTGTGATCCGCGCCAGGCTCCAAGACTGATCGGAGCTTTCACTCGGCGATGAAAATAGCTGTAAGCATCTAGTCTTCCACAAGAGTATGCTGCTGCGGAGCAAACGCAGCCATATCCTGCAGATGCTTGCGCATCTCTTTGCGCGCCGCGACCCCGTCTTTGTTCCTGATCGCAAGCAGAATGCGCTTGTGCTGTGAATAGGCTTTTTCCGGAACACCCTTGATGGCGACAGCGCCCAAAATCCACTGTTGCAGCAGATTGCGAATCAGGTGCAGGGCATTCATCAGAATGCTGTTGGATGCGGCGCGGCCAATTGCAAGATGAAAACTAACGTCCGCCTGCACAAACTCGTGAGGACTCTTCTTCGTTTTCTCCATCCGCTCCAGATGCTCACTGAGTTCCCTCAGATTTTCCGGAGTGGCATGATCGGCGGCCAGACCGGCTAGCTCAACCTCGATCAGTGTACGGGCCTCAATAAGCTCACGCGCGTCGGCCTCAGAGCTGCTTGCGATGGCCCATAGCAGCGGTCGCGAAAAGAAATCCGAACGCTTGCAGACATAGGTTCCGTCACCGAGCCGAGTCTCGATCATGCCCATGATTTCGAGGGCTTTCAGCGCCTCACGCAACGAAGCGCGGCCAACGCCAAGCTTCTGGCATAGCTCACGCTCCGCAGGAATTCTTTCCCCTTCACCCCACGTTCCGCGAATGAGTTGGCTCACCATCTTGCGGCAGATATCTGCGGTGAGCGTTGTTCGTACGACCGGTGTAAGGCTATCTGTCGGCATATCTGGCTTCATTCTAACCGGCAACCTCTGCCCTTGTATCTCCGTTCCCTGTGTACCCCGGAGGCTTGTACCCTGCATGTCCGTCTTACGCTCAATCCTGTCAAGCCCGTTATACATCATGCCCTATTGGATGAAATCCGCGCATGAAACTAGTCAGGCCAGAATCCCCCCAGGATGACGCGCAAAAACTTCCGGATCGTAAATAGAGGCGAAGAGATCGGCTTCCTTGCGAATGCGCCCCCACGTCGCGTCCGCCTCGATCATGCTCTCCATCACACCCAGATAGCGGCCCGACTCGATGTTGCCGTACTTAAAAAATGCATCGGTGATGATGACCGTGCCCTTCTCGGTATCGATCGCAACGGCCATCGAAGAGCGATGATGAACGCCTGCCCAGAAGACTCGAATGCCCGCTTGAAGTTCTTCCTCATCGGCCAACAGGCGCACTTTTCCCCAACCATCGTTCTGCAGATAGTGATTTACCTCCGGCGGAATACGCAGATGGCGCGGCACATGCAGATGATAGTAAGGAGCCTGAAAATCCTCGATCCAGCCGCGACGCGAAATGCAGATAGTCGCATTCGGAAACATCGGAATATTGGCCGTCGCATACGCCTGCAAAGGCGTAACAATCACAACATTAATGTCCTGCGGAGTAAGCCCCTGAGACTTGAGAATATTCTGCGGCAGTTGGTCTTCAGTACGAACAATCTTCGCCTCAGGATAGCCGAAGAAATCAAGCCATGCCTTGTTGATAATCCCGAGATCCTGCGGAGGCCCGGTGTTGATGAGAATGTTCTGGCCGCCGCCTCGGATCAGATAGATGAGAATGTTCATCTCTTCGCGCTGATTCCACGCTTCCATCCAATAAACCTCGGGACCTGGAACCCAGAACGTACCGGCATTGAAAGCCTGTATCGAATACTTCATGCTGTCTTGCCCCTTTGAAGAACATGCGCTCGAAACTTGCGTACTCCGTCGAGGAATACGCCAATATCGCTGCCCAGGCTGATGGCGCGAAAACCCTTGTCGATCCAATGCACGGCAGATTCCGGTGTCGGCGGCAGGAACCCCGGTGCCACATCAAACTTCTGGCACGAAGCTACCAACGCGTCCATGGCAGCGAGAAAACGTGGATGATCGAACTGGGCCGGAATGCCCATCGAAACGGTGAGATCGTAATGCCCCATCCAGGCCACATCCACGCCGGGCACTGACACGATCTCCTCCAGATTTTCAAACGCTCTTTCCGTTTCAAGCAGAAGAATAACCGCTATCTCTTCGTTCGCCTCGGCGAAGAAATCCGCAGTGCCAGCGCGATAGAGATCGTGTGCAACTCCTAGAGCAACGCCGCGTTTGCCTTGCGGTGCATATTTGAGCTGGCTAACAATCTCTTCGGCCTGCTGGCGTGTCTCTATGCGCGGCACCATAACGCCCCGCGCGCCTATATCGAGTACCCGGGACAAGGGAGCGAAATTCACGTCGGGAACGCGCGCCATTGGAAAGATATTGCTGCCGCGGCACGAAGCAATCATCTCCGAAAGCAACGCCAGATCGCATCGTCCGTGCTCCATATCGAAGATCACAAAATCGAGCCCGCAGGCGTCGAGCATCGGTCCAATACCAGGCGTAAAAAGTTCGAGGACCATCTGTCCCAGAAGCACTTCACCGCGCTGCAAACGCTGCCGAAAGCCATTCATCGCGTACCACTCGCTGCCGCAAAGGCGGCTTTGTATTTTTCAAGTTTTGCGAGAAAGCTGGGCTCCGTAAGCACTTTTGGATTAACCACGTCTTTTGGTACCCCGCCACGATAGACCGCCAGCGCACCCAGGCAATCGATACGCCCCATATCCCGAAAGAGCTCCTCGGTCCATGCAATCGAATGCGATGTCAGAATCACATTGTCCATGGCGGCCAGCGGCGAACTGGCACTCAAAGGCTCTTGCTCATAGACGTCGAGTGCAGCGCCGGCAATCCGGCCGCTCTGTAAAGCTTCAATCAATGCAGTTTCATCGACAATCGGTCCACGAGCCGTATTGATCAGCACTGCATCCGGCTTCATCATTTCAAACTGCGCCTTACCCATCAACCCACGCGTTTGTAGCGTAAGCGGACAGTTGACGAGTACGTAATCCGAGATGCGCAAAAGCTCTTCAAGAGAAACCAGATCGACTCCTAGCTTTGAAGCTCGCTCCGGTGTTGTGTAGGGATCGAAAGCTACAAATCGCTGTATATCCAGAACGCGAAGCAGCCGAATCGCCTCTGTCGCAATGTTGCCCATGCCAATGGTGCCGACAATGCGGTCGCGCGGCTCGCGGCCGAGCGTGCGTGTGCTCTCTGCCCACAGCCCTTGGCGGACTTGCTTATCCTTAATCGTGAGCCGGTGCGAAAGCGCGAGTACAAAGAGCAGTATGGATTCTGCGACAGGCCGCACAACACCGCCCGGTGTTATGTACACAGCAATACCATGGGCCGTACAAGCATCCAGGTCTACATTGTCATAACCCACGCCGCAGCGCCCGATTGCGCAAAGCCGGGAAATACCTTCCAGCGATTGCGCAGTAATCTTTGGCTTGAGTGAGATCAGTACATCGTAGTCCGCCAATTGCTGAGGGACATATTCAGTCCTGTATTCGCTCAGAAATTCGTATGCCAAGCCGGGATGGCCTTTGAGCATCGACAAGCCCAGATCCGGGAATGCAAGATTCCCTTGCGAGTCGCAGAAGTCCGCGGAAAAGCCCACGCGGAATTCGCTGCCACCTCGTTCGGCTTCGACCGCGCTTTGAAGACTCATGCCTTGTTCTCCAGAACGATGACCCAATCGCGCAGGATTGGAAACTCGATCGACTTCCACGTCCCATTTGCATCCGGAGTGATACTATCGATCTGCACTTCGCTACCATCGCTCGGATTGAATAAGAATGCCCGATACGAGCCGGCAGAAAGATGGTGAAATGTGACAGGCGCAAACGATGGCGGAGAGAAAGCAAGAACCGCTTCACCAGGAATCTGCGCAACGAAAGGCATCCAGTAATTTTCCTTGCTCCAACGCGGCTCAATCATATCCATCTTCGCCTCTAACTTCCACCAGGAATAGCGAGTCAGCAGGCCTTTGGCAAGTCCAAGCTGGCCAGAGCCCGGCAGTTGCGCCGCAATGTCCCATGCCGGACCACCCCATGAATGGCCATGCGGTGACAGGCCGTACGGCTTCTCACGCGTATTTACTTGCCAGATGCCGTTGGCTCCATAGGTGTGGCCACCATTCCCGCTCAGAAGCGCGGCCCAGAACATAAACCGCTCCACCTCCTCCCGGCTAGCTTCCATAATGCCTTCGTAGCAGACCTCCCCGATCAGCACCGGCATTGTCGGAGTTGCCGCCAGCGATTTGTTCACAACCTCAATCGTGTTGGGCACGCTCTGCCGATCGCTGTGCCCAGTCTGCAGCATGTCGAAATCAAGCACCGACGGATCGTCTACACACTGCCGTGAACTGCTCGACGGATGAATCGTGATGGGATGATGATGCGGGTCAGTGGCACGCACATAGCGAGCCAGTTCGGTCAGTCCATGCTTCTGCGTCTCGGCGTCCTGCTCCTTGGTTTTCGAAAGATAGTACGGCATCGTACCTTCCCCGGCGAGACACCAGACAGTCGGATAAGCGCTCCAGCGGGCGATCAGATACCGCCAGTGCTTTTTGACTTTCTCCATGCCCATGCGAGGAATGAAGTATCCCCAGAAGCCGACAATGCATGCGGCCAGACCGTGATCCGCAAGATGCTGAATGCGAACGTCAGCCATGTCGAAATAAGCTGGGTTGATGCTCTTGAATTCGCGATCCCAGGGATAGCCCGCTTCGTTCGCACCGCGCTCGTCAAAAGGCTCCATGTCGGGATAGAGACCGGCTACGATTTGAACCATCGTGTAGCCCTTTTGAACCCGGTCTGCCGTCAGCGTCTCAAATCCATCCGGCCAGCTAAGCCGCTTGCATAGCCCCATCCACCAGGTATCTCCTAACCAGAAAAAGGGCGTGCCATCCGCGTGCTGGAAATGCCGTTTGTCATCGGACACTTTCAGCGGTCCGTGCTTGTAGTGCGTATTCTGGCCTGTGTAAGGCTCGACCTTCAATGTCATCTTTTGATCGTGCAGGTCGTGATTCTTGGTGTCGCTACACGCTGATCGAATTTGATAGTTCCCAGGTGTCGGCGGAGCGTAGCGGACACGCCATGTCGAGCCGCCAGCCCAAAATCCCGGCACGCGCTCTTCCTGGCCCGATGGCAGTTTGACAATCGCGTCCAGATCGACTTCATTGAACGGATCGGCATACTGCTTTCCGCTCACATACGACCACTCCGTAGGTGAACCTGTAGCGGCAACCCGCTCCTCTCCCAGCGCTGACTTCGCCGCCGAACCTGCCACCACGCTGATGGCCAGCGCCTTCACAAACGATCGCCTCGACAATTCATCAAACATTGGGTTGCCTCTCCGTCCAGTAGTCAGACCATCTGATGATTGGTCAGCCATGTTCATCCTGTCAAGCTTCTATTCCAGGATATTGCGGAGTTGATTTTGGGTCTCGAAGCGTTGCATTGGAGGCGTCGCATTGAAAGCCTTGTATTGAAGGATCGGCTCTTTAGCGTCCGAGCCCTGAGGCAGCAATGAAGGAAAATCGCTTGACAGGAACGGGCGCCGGGAATAAACCTCTAAGTCACGGATTAATCATCCGATGGTCTGATGTATTTGAGCCGGAGTCTATCTTGATCGAAGATCCGTACGCGGTCAGTGAGTCGATCCTTTCTACGCGTAGTCGTGAGGCGGTCGTTAGCGGACCGGGAAAAGTGGAACTCTACACCTACGTTTCCAAGGCTTGCGGAGCTACCGGTTTCAGCACCGGCATCGCAAAATTCAAGCCGGGTGCGCATTTGCCGTATCATGCGCACGAATTCAGCGAAGCCGTGACGATTCTCGAAGGTCGTGCTCGCGTACTGGTCGAGGGACGCGCCTATCGTTTGGGCCAATACGATTGCGCGCATGTCCCATCCGGCGTTGCGCATCAGGTAGAGAATGAAGACGCAGAGGGAGAACTCGTATGCCATTGGGCCTTCGCAACCTCCACGCCCGTCCGCGAATTGGTCGACCGGAAATTTCCGATCGATGATCGTGGATCCGGCAATCCTACCCCAGCCGACCCTGAAACGATCGTTCGGTATGAAAGCGATGCGATCTATGAACTCTCTAAAGACGCTTTCTTTCTCGATCTTTTCGCACGCAGGTTTGGCGCTGTGGGTATTTGCGGTGGCCACGGGCGGTTTTTGCCCGGCGCTTCCCTTCCCTGCCACATCCACGATTTCGACGAGTCCATCACGATCATTCAGGGGACCGCCGTTTGCCTGGTGCAAGGCAGGCGATACGAATTAAGCAATTGCGATACTGCGTTCATCCCGAGAGGTCTGCCTCATCGCTTTCTCAATCTATCGGATGATGAAATGTCTATGGTCTGGGTCTATGCGGGTAGTGAGCCTGATCGGCGTATTGTTGATGCGCACTATTGTTCGGGAGAACTGACATGGCCAGGAGCTGACCTGGCGTAGAGAAAACGATACTGAGGAATTGAAAAGCGTATGAAAAACTTTGAGAACTTCATCAATGGAAGGTTTGTTCTGTCCGGTAGCAGCCAGCGCATCGAGGTGAAGAACCCATCGACCGGCAGCATAATCTGTACCGTCCCAGACAGCAGCCAGCACGACGTGGACGCGGCCATCGCAGCGGC
>Ga0206868_10107_pt1 | contig 25223 bp, 30 predicted proteins | sample Alteio_BWOrgCont_38_FD_152901 | JGI IMG/M metagenome (GOLD analysis project Ga0206868, IMG submission 152901) | Enriched cells from forest soil in Barre Woods Harvard Forest LTER site, Petersham, Massachusetts, United States -... | ecosystem: Environmental > Terrestrial > Soil > Temperate forest >... | reverse complement strand
GACACCATAGAAGCCTGCTTGACAGCTTCCATGCTAGAATGCCCTGTATTTACCGTTGTGCGTGATGCCATAAAAGCCGCACTTGCTGCAACCGCTGCAAGACCGCTACCAGATAAATTGATCGTCCCAGACAGTAATGATTCTGCTTTATTAGGAATATTTTTTGCGACATATAAAAAAACCAACGCACCACCCATCACTTCCATAAAGGGTGCCATGTTTTTTGTACCCCCTTCCATAACAAGCTGTCCCCAATGGGTTGCAAGTGTCGAACCCACACCAATAATGAGATAGAGAACAAATAATTTGACGCCAACGCTAACGGCATAGTTGAGATATTTACTGCTGTATTGAGATGTAAAACGATTTCCAGCAAAACCCAGCAAGAGGATCCCAGCGCTCACCACAATATATGACTCTACTAAACTCACAACCAATTCTGCTGCGATCAATGCAAAACTCAACATCACAATTAATGCTGTAACACCACCAATAATGAGACCTGCACCTGAATGCAATAACCCTGCTGTCAGTAAAGGCTGCATGACACTCGATGCTACGCTAATACCTTGATCTAAAATATCACTGGGATAAAGTGCTGTAATTTGAGAAGCGCCTGCACCAACCTGCACAAAACTTTGAATAACTGCAGGTAGCCATTCTTGGGCATACACTAAAAGCGTATAAAAAAATCCAATCGTTAGCATTTTTTTAAGAAATTCTACCCACAATGATTCAACATCTGATCGGTTAATAGCCCATAAAAGGCCTGACCACGCAATTTCAATCGTTGCAAGCAACCCAAACAAATGTTGCGCCACAGGAAACAAAAACGTGTGCCAATGGCTTGCCGCTTGAGAATAGCTTTGAGTAATTTCAGTGAGTACCGTTGACATAATCTATTCTCCATCATTGCTATTAGTTGATCTCTTGCCATACCCTGGAAAAGTGGTATTACTAGCACTGATCCACTGAGAGGTAGATGCTTCCACTGCGGCGTCTTTTTGTGTTTGATAAGCCGCATATGTGTTTTGTGCATTGATCTGTGTTGCGACTAATTGACGCAATCCTTGTAATTGACTGACTTGTTGAGTCGCAAGCATGTTACCTACTTGAATTGCTTGCATACGCCCTTGTGCCGTCTGACTTAAATGGGCAAGCTGATTAAGACTGTCTTGTTCGTGGTGAAATTGATCGACTTGCATACCTGCGCTGGCGAGCGTACTCAAAAGTGTATCATGTGTTGTTTGTGCCCAATCACGATACGATTGCTGATAATTTTGCGGTGCAACATACCCAGGAAATCGGCTACGGTATTGCGTATCCAAATCTTGCATCTGATAAGCAAGTGCCTGCCCTTGCTGTACTTGGTTGGCTAATTGATATAATAAATTCTGTGTATTCGCCCATTGGCCTGTATTACCTTTATAATTTTCTATATCTTTTAATTCTGCTTGTAATTGCTGAGATTGAATCACAAGCTGGCTGGCAGTGTTCACAGCCGTTGCTGTATTTTGAACTAAATTGGATGGATCAATAAAGATAAATGCATTCGCTTGATTCAACCCTATCAAACTTAATCCAACGATAAAAGCAAACTGACGGATTCTCATGGATTTTCTCCTTTTATCTTGATTTCTTTTGCAAATGACAACCAGCGTTCTGCCCATTCAGGTAACCCACGCTGCAGTAACCAGTGATAGACCCATTGATCGCCGCCATACTGATGGATTAATGTATCGACTAAGCAACGATCTGCTTCGCTATCGACACCCACAAAGCTCAATGCCACTTGACCAAGACCCAAATCAATCAAACGCTTCCCCAATACAGAAGTGTAGTAATAGTGTTGTTTAGGAGATGCCTGCTTTAAAATCTCCATTTCACGTGTATTGAGTCCACACGATTGATAAAGTGACGCATTGAATGGGGAATTGGCATCTTTATCGGGCAAGAAAATTTTTGTTTGGCAACTCTCTATCAACGTATGAGCATAGGGTGATTGCATTAATTTTGAGAGACTTTGATCAATGAAAATAATGCCTGTATTTTGTTTACGTTTTTCTAAAAGCCAAGTTTCTAACTGTGCACCAAACTGTCCATCTAAAAATGCGTGCCCTTCCTCAATAACAATCAAGGAAGGATGGCCTTGCTGTAATCTCTTATCTATTTGATGAAATAAGTAAAGTAAAACGGGTTTTAAACAAGCTTGTCCTTGTTGTAAAAGATGCTGCATCTCAAATACTTGAAAGCGACCGGTGCATAAATGATCTTGATCTGCATCCAACATGTGCCCTAATGCACCTGCTAACGTATAATATTGTAATCCCTGTTTTATAACTTCATCTTGTACGGTGCTTTGAAAATCAGTGAGGGTACGTTTGTTTGCAGGCTGTTGTTGTAATCTGATCAGACTTGTTCTAATTTCTTTGCGAATAGAAGAGGAAAGAGAAATAGATTGGCATTCCAGTAACATCCCTAGCCATTCACACGCCCAATCTAGTTCAGCGGGCTCGTGAATGTCTTTCAGAGGATAAAAATGTAAGTTACTCTGTTCACTTCCAATATCATAGTGTGCGCCTTGCATCGCTTTGCATAAAGGATAGGCGGAATATCCTTTATCAAATAAAAACACTTGTGCCTGCTGATAACGAAAAAACTGTGCAATGATGGTCAATATCAATGTACTTTTTCCAGCGCCCGTTGTGCCTTTAATTAATGTATGAGCCACATCACTCGTGTGCAGATGAAAACGAAATGGAGTATTACCTGTGGTTTTAGCATAAAGAAGAGGTGGGCTGTTTGCAGGGTAATAGCGACAAGGATTAGTCGGGAGGCCTGCCCAAACACTGGTAAGAGGTAATAAATCAGCTAGATTTAAGGAATGGATGAGAGGCTTGCGTACGTTTTCGTAGCCATGTCCCGGCAAACTCCCAAGATAAGCTTCCATGGCATTGAGTGTTTCAATGCGTCCGATAAACCCACGTAAACTGAGTTCTTTTACAATTAATTTAGCTGATTCGTTTAAGGCATCTTTATTTTCATCCATCAAAATGACGACACTGGTATAATAACCAAATCTCACAAGAGTAGAATCCGCTTCTTCTATAGCACTATCTGCATCATCACTCATGGCGATCGCATCACGGTTTTGAAAACCTGCACCTTGCGCACTATTCAAGACTTCTCGTAAAATACCCATCAAACCATGGCGCTTTTGAAACCAGTTGCGACGATAGATAGCTAATTCTTTATTAGCCGAATGGGGATCTAAAAAAATAAACCGATTTGACCAGCGAAATTTCACCGGTAATTGCTCAAAAAGATCCAACAAACCTGGGTGACTTTCCAAAGGTAAACCTGAAATTGCAATCGTTTTAATAAAATGTTGGCCGATTCTAGGCTCTAATCCACCGATCACATCTTGGGAAGCCAGCAGTGTGTCTAAATAGACAGGTAATCGTGGTAGCGTAAGCGCATACTCCAAGCCTGTGATACACCTATGCAAATGGCTTAACAATGACTGACTATTTAGACGGACAAGATGTAGATGATTAGCGAGTGCGCCTTCTAATTTATCCAATCTATCTAAAAAATAATGAATAGAGTGCTGACTATGAGTCTCTTGCTGTTCGTCTACTTGAATTAACCAATGCTGTAAACGGGATGCTTGCTCTGTGGGTGTTTGATACGTCACAATCAAGACATAATGGCTTTCAAAGTGAGCGTTTTCTTGAGAATACTGTAAGCGACGTTCTTCGTCTATTAAACGTGAAGTAGGATCAGAAAAATGTGATCGATGATGAGATGGGTAATCACAACCTGGCAACCTTAACATATCGACATGCAGCATCCAGCCATCCCCTAATTGGCAAAACGCTTGGTTGATTTGTGCAGATAAAAATGCTAACGATTCTGCATCAGCTGCCCCCAAATCTTGACCACGATAGGTAAAACCTGCAAGCATAGAGCCATCTTTTAATAAGCACACCCCTTCTGAAACAAAAGCAGCGTAATTAATTAAATCACCCAGACCTTGCATTTTGTCTCGGAATTCACGTTTCATGGGCGTGCTCCTTTTACAATTGCAGGTTTAACAGGATGTAATTTATTTAAAACAGTTGACTGCGCTGAATAATAAGGACGATACGTGCGATAGCGTAAATACACTTGCATACAGTGCGCATCATAATAGGCTAGCTTTATAAGAATAAATTGCCCAGCTGATGCTAATAAAACAGCCGTGATCAGAGTTAAACTATTTAACCCTGCGCCGAATAATAAAATAGCAATCAAGGTATAATTCATCATGACCAGCTTTCGCTCACCACCGCCAAGTAAAATAGGTCGAGTAAGTGAGCGATGGATAGGTAATCGTCTAACTGAAGTCATTGTCATATCACATCTCCGCGCCTGAAAATCCTAAAGAGGCATAAATAGTGACTGCACCAACTGCAATAGAGACACCAAAAACGATCCCCATCATCCGACGAAAAGCACCGCCGTGCTCACCATTGGCAAACATAATGCCGGAAATAGCAATTAATACGATGGCAACAATTTTGGCGACTGATCCTGTAAGCCAACTTTCAATGCGTTGACCAGGGGTATCCCATGGGAGAGACTCAAATGAACTAGCCATAACAGGTGAAGCTAGAGCAATTAATACAAAATAGCTGCTTAAAAAAATCAGTGAGGTATACCGTTGATACATAATGGACTCCCCTGAGAAAGCGGTTGTAAATTGAAGTCCTGATTGGAATGTCCTCTTAACTCTAAAATAGCATTTACTACTCTGCCATATGTCGGATGAAAGGCGAGTGACACAATAATATTGATAGCTTCTGCAATCAATTGTGGCTGCGCTTGACTGCCGGATTCTGCTACCATTTCTTGAATACGCACTAAAGCAGCTTTTGCTGAGTTAGCATGCAGTGTTGCTAAACCGCCAGGTGTACCCGTATTCCAGCACTTAAGTAACGTCAGCATTTCAGCGCCACGGCATTCACCCATACAAATACGGTCAGGCCGTAATCGAAGGCTTGCACGTAACAATTTTTGAAAATCGACCGTCGATGTGGTTTTTAAAAAGACCGTATTAGGCGCAGTGCTTTGTAGCTCTTGCGTATCTTCTAATATCAAAATACGCTGCGTCTGTTTACTGACACTCACCATTTCATTTAAAAGCGCATTTGCAAAGGTGGTTTTACCCGTCCCAGGCCCACCTACAATTAAAATGGTTTTTCGTAAAGATACAGCATGACGCAAGCATGATGATTGCTCTTGCGTTAAAATACCTTGTTGCACATAATCACTAAGACTGTAAACTTCTAAAGCACGTTTACGAAGTGAAAAAGTAGGTGCACTCACAACAGGGGGTATGACTGCTTCAAAACGATGGCCTAAAAAGGGCAACTCACATTCCAGAATAGGACAATCTTCATTAATGGTTCTTTCATTTAGACTTGCGATTGTTCCAATCAAATTCATGGCTTGTATCGCTGACATCCTATGACCATGATGAATTAAACCTGACCTTTGATCATGTACCCAGAGTTTGCCATCTGGGTTTAACATGATTTCAACGACAGAGGAACAAGCAAGCCATTCTATGATTTCGTCGCCAAACTCTCGCCAGAGTTTTTGCTGTAATCGCTTAAATTTCTCATGATCACGCGGCAACATTATCATCTCCTTTTTCTGTATTTATTTCTCGCGTAGATTCAGGAGGTAATAATTCTCCTTCGCGTTTACGATACATTTCTTCTCGATCAATGAGTATTGCTTTGGGTGCTTCAACACCAAGAGTAATGGTGCCATTTTTTTCTTCTACCACTTTTACAGTAATTTCAGCGTGTCTTCCAATCACAATGGATTGGCCACGCCTGCGTCTTAAAAGTAACATAATGATTCCTTCATACCATTCAACTTTAATCCTCCTAAGCCGATCATGGATCCGCTGTCCTTGTGAGAACAAATTCTCATATTAAAATAACAATGTCAACTTTTTTTATAAAATTTTACAAGACAGAGATAACCCATTAAAAAAATAATGCTCCAAAATACACCACAAAAATAATTGATAAGCAGCAGTAGACAACGAGAACATATTCTCATAAAATAATATTTCTTGTACTTTTAATATTAACGGGAGAAGCCAGATGACCACATTGATTAGATTAGGCGCACGCATAAGGGCTGCCCGTAAAGCTGCAGGATTTAAGACAGCAAAAGCATTTCTAAAAAAACATAAAGTACCTGCATCGACTTATTCTCAACATGAATCAGGCGCACGTACGCCGGATGAAGAGGGGCTGCGTTTCTATACTAAGGTATTTGATGTGGATTTTGACTGGTTGAAAACAGGCAAAGGACAGCCATTCAGGAAAGCCACTTCTTTTAAGAAAGAAGCGTTGACAGAAGAATCTCTTGTTTTAAGACGCACTGATCGTATTAATGAAGAATTATTAGCCAAAATATTGGCTCAATCGATAAGAGACTATGCACAAAAAATCTCTTCTAAAGTTATTCAGTCTATTGCAGAAGAATCTGCGGAAGCGTATAACAAACAGGCCTCTTCTGTTCACGCTTCTTTACTAAAAAATAAACGCTGAAAAAACTAACACAGGGAAAGCGCCATGAAAAATCCTTATGCAGGCATTCCACTCGCTGTTTGGCTACTTGTTACTGTTACCTTAATCAGTAGAAGCGGAAGCATGGTATTAGTTTTCCTGTCTTTATACCTGACGCAAAAACTGAATCTTAGCATTATTGCAGCGGGAAAAATTTTAGGCTTTTATGGCTTAGGAGAAGTGGTAGGCTCTTATGTAGGGGGGGTACTTTCTGGATCGTATTGGTTATTTTAAAGTACAAACCGTAAGCTTATTATGCACCGGCATATTATACCTTTTATTCCAAATCCTGCACTCCAGTTTGGCTATGATGAGTATTTTATTCTTCATTGGTTTGCTAGTCGCAAGCATACGCCCCGCCACTAGCGTTAATATTGCTAATTTCAGTACGCCCGAAATAAGAGCGCGTGCTTATGCCTTAAACTACCAAGCTGTTAATATTGGTTTTTGTTTAGGCTCTGCAATAGGCGGTTTATTAATAACATCGAGTTATTCATGGCTATTTATTGCCGATGGATTTACAAACATTATAGCAGGTATTGCGTTTTGGGCATTTTTTCGGAATAAAATAACAGAAAAAACCTGCAAACAGATGCCTTCCGTCCAAAATGGATTATCTCCTTGGGCTAACAAGCCTTTTTTAATTTTATTAAGCTTAGTGTTATTAATCGGTATGTGTTTTTTTCTGATAAGTAATGTCTACCCACTGTATCTAAAAGAAAACTACCATCTCTCAGAAATCAGGATTGGTTTCGTTCTTGCACTGAATGGATTACTGATTATTTTATTTCAAATGCAAATCACATCGTGGTTGAAAAATTTCAAGTCATTGCAAATTATTGGGATTGGAGGGCTAATAGTGACTACTGGCTACTTCATTTTGCCATTTTATCATGGCTTTTACTATGCTGTTTTATCTATGACTCTGATTACGCTAGGTGAAATGGTTGCTATCCCCTTTACATACCATTACGTTATCCAAATTGCGCCAGCGTCCATGCGAGGCAAATACCAAGGACTCGTGAGCTGTACCTTGATGTCTCTGCCGCTTGCGCTTACGCCGAATATTGCTTCCTATGCCTACACGACAGTCGGAGCAAATCCGCTTTGGTTAAGTGTTGGATTAATAGGGTTAGTTATTTTTATCGGATTCTTAGCGTTAAACAGAATAGAACCAAATCCTAACTAAACTTTCGTCTCCCTGCTCCCAGCCCTGAAGCTGGGTCAGAGGAAACATCTGGATCTTGTGAATCTAAAGCAGGATTTTCTCCTTCATCATCTTCTAAATTTAATTTTCCGACTCCTAGCCGCATATCATCGACAGCAGCTTGACCTTCTATTTGCTGGTTATCCACTTGATTAAGATATTCTTTTATCTTATCAAGGAATAGTTTATCTATTTTCTGCCTTTCTTCCTGAGTAAGCAGCACAAATTGTGCTCTACCTATTACTGATTTCCCACCAACTTGTTCCGGTTTTTTAGTTTGGCAGCGATATAAGTAACGAAATGCTCCTAATGCTTTCAAATAATCTTCTGAGGTAAGAGAAAAATCTTCTGGCCGTTTTTTTAATTTCTCAAGATAATCTTCAACAATTTCTGAAAAAGGGGCTGCTGATTTCATCTTGAATGTTACTTCGCCTTGCGCGTGAAGCGTATGAGGAACGGTAATAGTCCACCATTTTTTCCCGTGTACATCACCGGGATTATCTGCTGTATGTGCACCTAATTCACCGAGAGATTCTTTAGCTTTAGTTGCAAGACAATCTCTAGAAGGGATATGATCAAAATCTAAGCCACTTCCCGCATCGACTCGATGAGCTTCTAGACTACCGTATAATCCTACATCCCAGCATTCCGGAGAATATCCTTTATAACCAGCAGGATTATGATTAACTACTGCTCCATCAGTCCATTTTTTTGCGGTACGTTCTAAACGGTGAGGAAATGAAGCCGGCATATGCTGAGTAACCGCTATATTTAGTGGTGAAGCATTATCTTCTTGCCGATATTGAGGATTACTTGCGATGCTATTAAGTGTAACTGCAATAGCAGGGTAATAATGTTTACGGTTTCCAGTCTCTGGAACCGCTTCTTGCAATACTTGTAACTTTAAAATCACATCACTAGCCGCTCTCCACTCATGCGAGAGCCTGTTTCTCTCATTCAAAATACCTTTTGATTTTAATTCATCCCATATGAGAGGCGCGATTTTCTTAGCTTCTTCTTTAAATCTTTTTTGCTTTTTGTCAATATGACGAGGAAACTCGTTTGTAAACCTCTCCTTAGTGATAGCTACACTTCCTACACGTTTCCCACTGTCTTTAAAAGCTCGAAACTCTTCCCATGTCATAATCCAGGTATTTTCTTTATTAAAGTGAAATTTATCTTCATCTTTCATATCTGCTGGATTCTGCCGATGGTAAAGAGGTTTATCATTTTTAGTTATCCTCCAGTAAATTTTTCCATTTTTAATCCCTGCCTGCACCAAGGGTTCAGGAACATTTGGGATGTCTAATCTATCTGATACATACTCTAGAAACTCGGCGTTCCAATTTCTAATTTCTAAAGAAGTAGCATTTTTCATAATATCCAAAAAGCGCGCGGTAAAATCTTCATCAATCAAGGCAACTATAGCCTTATCTATATGGCCTCTTACAGTTTCTTTCCGAATCCCTCTATATGCCGACTGCAAAAGAGTTAACTCCTTATCTATGCCTGATGGAAATTTAAGGCCATAAAGCGCCGCTTCTTGTAAAACACCTTGTAAAGTATCTTGAAAATTTTTTACTCTGCTGTCTGCAGCATAACTTTCATTTAATCTTTTTATTTCGTCTAATAATTTATTTTTTTTCTCAGGTGACATAATTCCCGAACCAGGCGTCATGAAATGGCGACCATGCCCAGGCGGAGTTGATGGTATTCTGTCTTCCGAGAGACCATCTTTATTTTCCGTATCATCATCTACAGCATCATCAAAATCTTGATCATCTAGCAAGCCACTTCTTCCACCAACCATATCTCTCTCCTTACTTAAGAAAAATATATTTTTATTGCAGGGAATTATAACTATAAAATAAATTCTTTAGATATAAGAATTCAATCTTTATTTTTGTAAGACTCCTTCGGGTGGAGTTAATTTACTCTTCTGGCATTTTTTAAATAATTTTTTATTTTTAAAAACACGTTGACTTACAAACACAGCTATGGAATTGTTATAAATGTTTATAAAAAAATTTATCTTTATAACTTTAAAAGAAGGAGATTTATTTATGAATTCGAGAAAAATAAAACAAAATATCTTGAGCCAACAGACTGCAAATCCTAATCCTTTTGGTGCAAATGTGAGTCAAAAAATACACGCCAAGTATTCCAATATTACTGATCCTGTAGGGCTCATACAATTAGATGGCGAATCATTATGTACGGGATTTTTAGTAGGGCAAAGAAATTTAATGTCAGCGGGTCATTGTGACCAAATGGACAAATGCCGACAACAATACGAAGAATACGGAGCAGATCGATACCAAGTTGTTTTTGGATATGATCAAGAAGAAAAAGATAGACCTTCTCCACATGCTTATTCTGTTAAAGAAATAAAAGGCTTTTATAAATGCAATGATTCATATGATGTGGCTTCATTTAAATTAAGCTCAGATGCCGCTTATAAACAGTTTGGGAAACTGCAACTTCAAGAACCCTATATAAAGAAACAAAAAATCATGGTTCCTCATCATCCAAATGGTCAAACGAAAAAATTATCTGCAGGAAATGTCGTTGCTTACTATCCTCAAGTAGGTTTATTTGGCCATACAGCAAATACCCTGCCCGGCTCGTCAGGAGCACCTGTGGTGTCAGAAAATAGTGGAAATGTTATTGGAGTACATGTTAGCGGAGGTAAAAAAGAAAATTACGCCTTACCTAGCACAACTATTCTCGCCGCTCTAAAGCCGAGATAATTTTTTACAATGGTATTGCATAATTAAAAATTAGGGCATGATCTTAAGTAAGTTTTTTGAGTTATCGTTGCGCATTCTCCGTAGCAGACGAAGATAAAGTAGCTCTGCTACGGAAAAATCGCTTTCATCCATCTTCCATTTTTAATCTGATAATTTAGAGTTGGAAACAAAATCGATATTTTTTTCATTTAAAAAAGCAGCTAGCCCTATTAGCATTTGAGCTTCTGCCTCATAAGTCGCATAGTGTTTTTTACTAATCCTATTATTTTGGTACAGATTCTTTTTATATCGCTCGTTTAACCTAAACCACTCATCAAAAATAAACGATAACAATTGATTGGCTTCTAAGAGATCATGAATATCTTTACATTTAAATGCTTTGACTACACTCGCTAACATTGCGATTTTACTCTTACCTGCTATTTTATGATCAACCATGGCATATAACCTCACCTAAAATAATTATTCAATCCTGAACGAAGGGATACTCCTACAGAGGCTTATATTGACATTATAATGTCGATTAATCAATTATTTTTATAATAAAGATATAATATTACCGATTTTTAGTAGACTTTCCTAGATAAAGACATTAAAATGAACGCTTCATTCACCATAAAGACTTGTCCAAGCTATGTTTGAAAAGCTCTCTGATAATTTAAATCTCTTAATGACTGAGACGCATATTAGCGCAGATGAGCTAGGTAGACGCACGGGGCTACCTGCCAGTACCATTAAAAAAATTCGCAATCACTATAACCCCAACCCCACACTTACTACATTACTACCATTAGCAGAATTTTTTGCAGTCACATTAGACCAGCTAATAGGAAACGAGCCCTTACCTGCTACGCGCATTAAAGGACAATATCAAAAAAATCTGAACAAAATGCACTCTATCCCTGTATTGACCTGGGAAGAAACAATTGATTGGCCAACTACAAAAAATGCAGCTCACTCAACTATCGCCACTGAACACACTTACAGCAAAAATGCTTATGCATTAATCGTAGAAGAGGATGACTGGGAAAATTTGACAAAAGGGACAGCTTTAATAGCGGATCCTGCATTGACACCAGAGCATCGAGATTTCATTATTGTACACAAAACAGGGCAAAAAATTCCAAGCCTGAAGCAAGCTCTTTTCGATGAAGAAAAAATTTATTTAAAATCAGTTATTCAGGGGTATAATATCGCTCCATTAACAACAGAACATACAATTTTAGGTATTGTTGTAGAATTTAGAAAAAATTTACGTAAGACAATGGTACCCATCATATAAGGCAGGAAGCGTTTATTATGAAAGATAGTCCTAAAAATACCACCCCTCGCGAAAATTTTCTAATGACCTTGTTACATAAAATCACTAGAGAATATAAAGCATTATTAGACTATACGAGACGAGCCAAGCCGCTAAAAATTATTGAAATCAAAAAACTTTCCGATGTGCCAGGTGAAACAGAATTTATCATTCAGGTCACTAATAAAAATTGCATACTAAAATTGACAGCTGCCAAAATCATAAGCAATGATTACAACCTGGATGACTTCAACGATTTTCATGCCGAAATGATCAGACAAGCAGCGCAAGGTAAATTAGCCGAATTCCTTAAACACTCTCATTCAGAACCTCTTTATAAAATCATCTCTAAACGACTTGATAAACAGATACAACAATATATTTTCACAATTGAAACTCCAGAAAAAAAGCATTTTATACGCACTGCTAGTGAAATTGCACAAGATAATGCCTTATTAAAAAATTTGAGTTTTTACGACATATACGACATTGGTTACACACAAGGCACTGAATCCATTTTGCAAGAAAAAATAGCGCTATTATTGGCAAAAACAAAGATGGTAAAAAATAATTACCCAACTAATTGTACATGATGGGGATAAAATGCAACCACAAAAAACCTATAAATATTTAACGCTGCTTTGTATGTTCTATTTAACTGCTGATCTACTATCGCTAGTGTTAACTTATAAATTTATTCAATTTGGATCAATATTTCTATCAACAGAAGCATTAGTATTTCCTTTGACTTACACTATAACCGATATTATTGCAGAAGTGTATGGCTATGCAGAGGCAAGAAGAATTATTTGGCTAGTTTTTTTATGCGACTTTATTTTTGCCCTTAGCCTATATTTTCTAATACAAATCCCTTCTCCAAATCAGCATATCCAAAGTGTTTACCATGATGCCTTTAGCTCATTACTGCGCGGCACTATAGCAGAAGTAGTTGGTGTCTTGGCAGGTATATTTATCAATATTTATGCCATATCGAAGCTCAAGATTTTCACGAGAGGAAAATATTTTTGGTTAAGAAGTATTGGCTCATCTCTTATAGGGGAAGCCATACTGGTGATCATATCTATGCCTATATTATTTTCAAATGTAGTAAGTGGTTCAAATTTAGTTAAAATAATCGTTTTCACTTATTCTTATAAAATAATTTTTGCTATTACTATGGCATTACCGGCAACTGCTATCGTGATGCTACTAAAACGCAAGGAAAACGTAGATGTATACGACCATGGGGTAAACTTTAACCCATTTGAGCTAACCACTACGCCTATTAAGAAAATAGATGGCTACGAAGCTATTTAGAGCCATACACAAAATAGTTTGTCATTGTCATATCAAATCCATGATTTATATCTTCTTGCATCAACAGAACCAATTGATTGATGCTGCTTTCTGTAGCAATATTGTACTGTTCAAAAACGCTAATAGCACTTTCAAGATCAATTTGAAAAAATTTAAGCTGATTGGGTGAAAATTTAGGTTTAATGAGCTTAACTTTTGGCTGCGTATATCCTATTTCAGAAAATAGCTGTGGTAGCTCTGAACCAAGATCAAAATTGATATTAAGCTTGTTCGCCAATTTTTCAAAAAGTGCTACATACCGCTTACAAGAGAGACTTGTTTTCTCTGTATCACTTTCTGCCAGCATGACTTCTTCATGTACCATGATACCGCCTGTATTTAATAAATCGTATAAAATTTTCATCGCTTGCTTGATATGGTTATTTTCAAGATGAATAAGCAGCCAGCGGCAATAAATCAAATCAGGACGCATGGGTAAATCATTTACAACAAGATCGAAAATGGATTTTTTTATGAATATCACATTTTTTACATTTAGCTGTTCAGCTCGCTGTTTAGCCAGAATAAGCTGTTCATCGCTGATATCTATACCAATCACAATGCTATCAGGCGTTACTTGACTCGCCATCCAGCAAGTCAATTCTCCTTGACCGCAAGCCATATCTACAATGCATTTTTTATTTTTTATATCTAATTCTAATAAAGCCTGTTGGCTAAAAGGATTATAAACATCATTCAAAATTCTTAACCGGAGTTTGTCTTTATTTCCGACATCATAAATATAGGTGTTGTTCTGTAAAGTATCCATCATGTTCTCATCTATTAAAATAATTTAAAATATTCTCTAGATAACATCGCCATTATATTGACATAATTTTACAGCGGATTATAATCTATACTTCGTTTTTATGGGAGAAATAAAATGGAAAAGAATTTCACCGTTATAGATGTTACAACTATTCACGCAGAGATTTTTGAAATCTCCAGTGAACTCAGCCAGGAAGAAGCGATAGCAACAGCGCAACCGTGCGCTGCATCATATGAAGAAGGAAAGTAATTTCCTTATACACTTATGAGCACTTCAAAAATAAAAGCTCACCCCTCTCATGTTGTTAAAATAGATGAGGGGGTTCTTGTTTCGAGGGGCTTAGTCAGTTTTAAGTTAGCAGGAAAAGATATTCATCCTATAATCCAGAAAATACTTCATTTAACCAATAATACTGGTGTTAGCAAAAGTGAGCTTGTTACTCAATTTGATGAAATAAGCTCTACTGCAATTGAAAACTTGATTGAGTTATTACTAGAACGTCGCATCCTTTACTACACTTCTGACAAGAACCCAAACCAACCTCCAATAACGGAAAATCCAGAACACATTTTTTATTGGCACTTTGACTCTGCTCATTTTCAAAGAAAATCATTAGATAATATTAGCTTACTATTGGCAGGAAACAGCATGCTATCTAAACATTTGCTGGATATGTTAAAGATAGCAGGGTTTAAAAAAATAACTCTTATTGATGATTCATTACCGAACAGTTTTTCTCTTGAATTAGATAAAAATCAAACTAATTCTAACTCACCGGCTCTTCTAGATAACAAGCAAGAACAGTATGATTGCCTTATTGCGACCAGTGATACAAATTCCACCGCAACATTAAGCTTTTGGAATAAGATAAGCTTAGAAAGAAACTGGAACTACCTCCCAATTGCTTTAAATAACATTCATGGTTATATTGGCCCCTATATTATACCTCGCATCACTTCCTGCTTTGAATGCTTGGTTGCACGTGAAAATAGTAACCTTACTTCGCTTGAACTCAGACGGAACACTGATAGTAGACGTAGTATAAATGGCTTCCATCCTGTTATGCCCGCCATACTGGCAGGGTTAGCTTCTATGGAATTAGTTAAATTTTTTACAGATATATATACTGAAAATATCGGAAAACTCATCACGATTAATTTTATAACCCAAGAAATGCAGAGCCGAAAAGTACTGCGTGTACCTCATTGTAGATTTTGCAGTGCTATGATTTATGCATAGCTCCAACATTGAATGCCTCGCTAAGGCTGTCAAAGAGTTATTTGATCCACGTGTTGGTATTATCAATACTATCCATGAAGAAAAATCATTAAGCAATTTATCTCCATTCTTTCATTACTCCGTCCGCACGTGCAATACAAGTGCTTTTTGTAACCAACAAAATTTCCAGATAACCAGAGGAGTTGCTTTGTCACGTGAACGTGCTTTGGCAAAGGCAGTAGGAGAAGGAATTGAGCGATACTGTTCTGCTATTTATCATAAAGAACACTTGCCTTTTTACGCTTATGAAGAGGAGAAATTGAATTGTATTGATCCATCTGAATTTTTAAAATATCGACCTGATTTATACGAGAAAAAAAATTTTCCTTGGTCAGAATTTAATAAGTCACAGAAAGTAAGATGGACACCCGCTGTTGAAATAACAAATAATAATCAGCCATGTTATGTGCCCGCTGCACATACTTACTTACCCTATATTTATGGCGCAGAGAAGAAAATAGTACAAAATATTTCTACTGGGCTTGCCTGCCATTCTAGTTATGAGCTAGCTGCTATCACTTCAATCTGCGAAGTAGTGGAAAGAGATGCTTTCATGATTTTTTGGCGTAACCGGCTATCTCCACCTAAAATTAAAATAGAAACCCTCCCAAACTATCTGCAAGCAATTATTCATGAATTTAATTCACGAAACCAAGAAGTCTGCTTGCTTGATATCACAACAGACATCAAAATTCCTACTGTACTCGCTATATTGCGCTGCACTATTCCAGGCAATCCACCGTTTATTATTTCTGGATCATGCAAATTGTCTCCGGAGCTTGCCATACTGTCTGCGCTGGAAGAATTAGAACTGACGCGTTTTTATTGTCTTAATCTTTCTTCTGGCTCAACACCTAGTATTGATTATAAAAACTATTGCGACATCAAGAACCAGGAAGATCACATGCGATTTTGGGCAATTCAAGAGAATTTACACTTAGCTGATTTTCTTTTTGCATCTAAAAAACAACTTGATATCAAAGAAATGTCATCTATTTCACCTAACACTGATTTAATGTCAATCGTACAGATTTTTTCAACGCTGGGGCTAACCGTTCTATTGGCAGATCTCACAACAGAAGATATTATAAATTATGGCTTACGTGTTACTAGGGCTATTATACCTAAATTACACCCTCTCGCTTTTGGCTATCAAAATGCTGAATTTGTATGCGACAGATTGCAGACAGTCCCTGATCATTTAGGATTCAACTTACTTGATAGTTTAAATAAAGAAATACCTCACCCTTTTCCATAATACAAAAAAGGAATGCTCTATGAAAAATAAATGGGATGACAGCTTATTGTCTACCAATAAAAATGAAACGCTTTGGGAGTTATTTCACGTCAATTCAAGATGTTCTCATTTTAGTTTCACTAATATAAAACATGAACACACTAAAAAAATAGAAAAAGCAGAAATAACTCCTTACATTAATTACCCAGCCATTTCATTGCCTAACATCAATAAAGAATTAAATATGCCATTAGTCAGTGCTATAAAAAACCGAACTTCCAAACAAAATATGGTGCCAGGTCAATTCAATTTAGAAGACATAGCCAACTTACTATTATCTAGCTATTCTTTAAAAGATCATCACTATTCACGTCATGCCCCCTCTGCTGGCGCTCTTTACCCCATTGAAATCTATTTTCATTTCTCTGGACAAAAATCTGACATTGACCCAGCTCTTTATTATTACAACCCACTGCAAAAAGAGCTTCGCCAGTTAACAAACAAAAACTGTAATACTCAAGTACAGAATATCCTGATGCAACCTGAATTAGTAGAAAATTCAAGCTTACAAATTTTCTTGACCGCTGTATTTTCTAGGAGCACAAAAAAATATAGCGACCGCGGCTACAGATTCGCATTTTTAGAAGCAGGACATATTGCTCAGAATATTAACCTTATCGCAACAGCGATGAACCTAGCCAGCATTAATATTGGAGGATACTATGAAGAAGAGGCAAACAAATTTTTAAAAATAGATGGCTTGTATCAATCAGTCATTTATATGGTTTTAGTAGGAAATCATTCATAAAAATTGACATTTAAAAATTTAGATGGGAGAATTATTTCTCACAGGACTTTGCCGTTTACTATGGCAGCGAGAGGACTCCCTTAATTTCATCTCTCACGAGGCAAAGTATGAAAACAACCCTCACCGAAAAAGAAGCTGCAGAATATATCTGTATGAGCAGGAGCTTTTTACGCAAAGATCGCATGGATGGTATCCGTGCATCAAGAACCCCAGGACCGCAATTTGTAAAACTTGGCAGGAGTATTCGATACCTTAAAGAAGATTTAGATGCTTGGCTGTCTAAAAATCGAATCAATCGCTTTATCTAAATAAATAGCACAGACTGCTCTGTACAAACAGAGCAGTTTTTATAACAAATCTACCAATTTATTGCAACAGGCCAGCCCCTCTCCTATAGCTTGGCAATTTAATCGCCCTCTGTTCTTGCAGAGGAAAAATAAGCGCAAACAGCGATTATATGAGACATCAAGTTTATAACTACCCGTGCTCGAATTAATAAAATTTACACACTGATTAACGCCACCCACGTAACCCGTGGGCTATCGTAGGCTTGGCGGCTTCGGTGCCGCCGCCTCATCTTTCGCACTTCCCTGCTTTGCTAGTAGGCCAGATTCTTTTACAGCACACTTTATTATTCTACATGTCTCATAAATAGCTAGCATTACGATTGCTTCTGTAAAGCCTAACCTAGCCCCGCTAAAAAAATCCTGTTTTATTGTTCTACCTCCCAGAGAAACACAGCCCGTCCACAATGTTAACGTTGCTATATTTGAAAGAATAGAACTTTTTATCTCTCTTTTAGTTTTATCTACTCGAGATAAAGCTTTCTCTTCCTCGTCTGATTTTTTTAAGATAGGATCGAATAGGAATTTTTGAGATAAAAATCGTGCAGAGGGTACTGCAAAAAGGCCAATTGTCAACGATAGCCCAATAAACGAATCTTGATTTTCTTTCTGCTCCTTATAATTTGACTTATCTGGTGATTTAGGGAATTTCTCTACCATCTTTGATATCTTATCGGTCTCAACTATCATGGGTCTTCTTTGCATTTCTATCTCCTTTTTGGTTAACAGCGGAAATGCTTGGTCTGCCTCTTGAAAAGCTTGCGAGCTTTTTACTGCTGTCAAATAATCATCTAATATAGTTCTATAATTTTCCAATTCTCGTATAAGGGTAATCGCTTCCCGCTGCATTCCTGGAGTATCAGCCATATCCTCCGACAAAATATGGATCACTTTGTTTCTTAAAACAATTACTTCATTATATACAATGAGAAGAGGTTTTAGAGCTTGCAACGTTCCATTTAACATCACAAGAGTTGGAGCTAACTGATCCAGCAGCTTTTTAAGATTATCTACATCTTGGGCAAGTTTGGAAAGCGAACCAATCGCATCACCCGCCGAGTTAGGACTTGCATTGCTTAACATGTTTCAACCTAATCATTTAACTTCTCATTATTTGGCACACGCTTCTATTAAACCCAGAAGAACCATTTTTTACCTCGATGATAATTTCAACATATCACGTACAGTCATCGCGCTGCCTTCTAAATACAGCTTGGATCGCTTACAAAGATTGAATTTTTCTCAACGAATAAGCAGACGTCGACGATACAACAAATAATCAACTTCTTAAATAAGCTATTGTCACTAAATAATGTAGGACAGATGCAGAGCTACCACTTTGTTGTCAGGTCATATCTTGCCTTTTACAACTAATAAACAGAACGGCCTTTAAACAACCCCACTAAAAATCAATTTTGCTCCCTACTAGTTTCGCTACTGCATTGGCTTTATGCTCCGGCGCTAAATGTGCATAACGCAAAGTCATCGTCAAATCTGAATGCCCCAATAGCTCACGCACTGTATTTAAATCAACACCTGCCATAACTAGCTTCGATGCGAAGTGATGGCGCAAATCATGCCAACGAAAATTCTTTATATCAGCAGTTCGCAGTAGTGCAGCCCAGCTTTTTTTCACATTATCAAATGGCTTACCATCTTTATTAGGAAAAACAAGTTCTATGCTAGATGTTTGATTGCGCCACATCTTTAAAACATAGAGCGCCTCTGCATTTAAAGGAATATGTCGTGTTTTTCCACTCTTAGCATAGGCTCCTTCGATGGTTAGCATAGCGTGTTCTAAATGAAAATTTTCCCATCTTAAACTGAATACTTCTCCTCGACGTAACCCTGTATTTATTGACAATAACACCATTGGGCGCAGGTAATCGGCAAATTGATGGCCGCTTAAGTCAGGGTACAATTTATAATCACGTTCCTTACGCCATTGATTGGCATGTTCTCGCTCCATTTTCATTTTTTCATCACGAGCTTTCATGGTTTGACGTAATTTTTTTTCTTCCGCAACAGATAAAAATCGTATTTTACCGATTCTATCTACTTTTAATAACTTCAGTTTCTCCAATGGGTGTATTTCAATAAAACCCCATAATACTGCTTTTGACACTGCAGCTTTGAACGTAGCAAGGTCACGATTCACCGTTTCAGTTGAAAGACCATTTTTTAATCGCTGAGTACGCCATTGATCAATCAATGCTGGAGTTATTTCAGCTAACGGTTTATCGCCAAACAATTTAACGAAACAACGGTTAATATGAGCTAATGTTTGAATGCCAGCTTTTCGATGCTGCTTCACCCAAGGCGCATACTCACTATTTATAAATTCTCTCAGAGAAATACATGATTTTTTATTATTTGCTGCCTGAGGATCTATACCTTGTGCAGCATTACCTAAAACTGTCAGCGCCTTATCTCGTGCTTGCGCAGGGGTCAACACCCCAACTTTACCTAAGTTAATTCGCCGTCCACGCTGATATTCGCATACATACACCATGTTTCCAGACGGATTTATACGAATAAGAAACCCAGCTAATTTTGTATCTCTAACATCATACTGCTTCTCACGAGGTTTTAATTTCGATAATAGGCTATTGCCAATAAGTGCTCTCATCGTTTCATACCTTTTTATGGAGTGCATATGGAGTGCAAAACAAGTATACTTAATAGCCGTCTCGCAAACAATAGGCAGCATTGAGATAACATCAATATACTGATAATATTAATTTTTATGTATATAGAAATCTATTATTGTTTTCTAGGAAACAGAATGAAATCAGACTGTTAATCATTAGGTCACTGGTTCGAGTCCAGTTCGGGGAGCCAGTAGTAGAGGGGTCTTTCCCACTTTAGGGGGCACTTCTCCTATGAACACAATACTCTAACTCTTAACCTATAATTTTCAAAGTTCCTAAATCCATATGCTCTTCTTTGAATCAGTTTCATCTTACGATGAAACCCCTCCGTTATTCCATTGTTCTTACTAAACCTCCACATACGTACCACCTCCTCTCGCCATTGATAAAGTGTTTTACCCAGCGTTGCCAGTCGTTTAAAAGGACTCTCTTTTAGAGCCGTAACCATTTTTAAAAATAAAGGTATTATCTTTTTGCATCGCTTGCGTATTCCGATCGAAGCGAACGCCGCTTCCGGTCTGCAAGCGAACGATGATGCTTCTAATTACGTACGCGATACGCTATCTTCTTTGTCATAAGCGGGACTTCCTTATTTGATTGAACTTTTCGCAAAGCCAATCCTACTGAAAGTTTCCGCTTATTTCTATCTCGTTAATTTTTCTAGTGATTTGCGCAACAACGATTTGGGGTACACTTCGGGGAGCCAGTTCGTGTTTTTAATACACCTCTTAGGAATTTGGAGGCCTTTTTATGAAATTGTCCTGTACGAAGGGTAATTCAGTGTCGTGTACATCTTATTAAAAAATAAATGGAGGATAAGATGGTTTTTCTGGATGGTAATAAGATAAAACATACAATTTTAAAAATAATAAATGACGCAGATGAAAAAAATAGATGATCTCGCCCCGATTTTGTAGACAGCTTAGGAACCAATTTTGCTCCTTCTGTTTTTATCACTTTTACCAGTATTTTTTCTAATGCTATTAATAATTGATCCTGGCTTATACCGATGTTGCAAGAAATCGATCTAACGCATTAGAAAAAATTTGAATTTCTTTTTTACTTATTTGCATCGGGCCGCCAGTTAATATTCCACTGCTTCTTAAGCTCTCATTTAAATTACGGATAGCAAGTTTGTGTTTAATATTACTCTGAGAATAAAACTCTCCTCTAGGATTGAGAGCCATACCGTCTTTTTCGATAACAGCGTCTGCCAGTGGGATATCAGCTGTAATAATTAAATCTCCAATTTGCATATGCTGTACAATATAATTGTCTGCAACATCAAATCCAGAAGATACTAATACTTTTTTTATGAAAAGTGATGGTGGTACACGAATCAGTTGATTTGCAACAAATGTTGTTAAGACCTTAGTACGATTAGCTGCGCGAAATAAAATTTCTTTAATTACATTTGGACAAGCATCTGCATCGACCCAAATTTTGGTATTTTTTGACATAGCTAATTAATCTTCCGGATGCTGGCTTCTATAAGTATCTATAACATTCACGCAGTCTTGAGGATCTTTTTGCTTTTAAAGATCATTATTAGATAAGATTTTTTTCCAAAATAGATTTTGGTACACCACGTACATGGCTTATTATGCGCAATTTTTCAAATAATTTAAGCACGTAGTAAGTGATGTCCAATTCCCACCAAAAAAATCCTTGCCTAGCAGCGGCTGGATAATGATGATGATTGTTATGCCATCCTTCACCTAACGTGAATAATGCGAGTATAAAGCTATTTCGACTATTGTCTTCTGTTTTAAATCGTCGTTTACCGTATTGATGCGCGAGTGAATTAATAGAAACGGTAGTATGAAAAACCATGACGGTGGAGATACTAAATCCCCATATCAACATTTGCCAACTGTTCGTTCCTAGCTGCGGCGCAACATGTTGTAAGAGCATACCTAATAAAAATAATAGAACAGCGAAAATGAAAGGTACTAATCCATCATAACGATCTAAAAAAACCAACTCTGGGTACTGAGACAAATCTTGAATACGTTCAGGATTGTAATGATAATTTTTAATAGACATGAACCATCCAAAATGACTCCATAAAAACCCATGACGAACGGGTGAGTGTGCGTCTATTTCTTTATCAGCATACATATGGTGTTGACGATGATGTGACGCCCACCATAACGGGCCGCGTTGGGCCGCACTTAACCCTAGAATGGCAAAAACAAATTGCCAAGCTCGGTTAGTTTTATAAGTGCGATGTGAAAAATAACGGTGATAAAAAGCACCAATAAAGAAAACACGTAGAAAATAGGAGACAACCGCGACTGTAAAAGCAACCCAACTAAATCCAACCCAACCAACAAACAAACAGGACAAATTAAGCACAACAAAAGGAAGCGTTCTAATCCAATCTATTTTATTAGGGAGAAGATCAACACTATTATTGTACACGTTATGATTAGAGAACCATCGAATCAAAGATTGGTAAATGTATTTCATTCAAGCCATATCCCAGTATTGAGGTTAATAATGATTTGAGCCTTTCTTGTAAGCTATGTAGTTTAGCAGCTACGGAGCTAGTATAACTAAATTTTTCCTGGAATCGTAAAAAAAATCTAATGATTCAACGCGCATGCTGAAACCTAGTTACAAAAAATCTTTTATTGAGATGCACTGTCACATTTAATTTTATCGCCATTACTATTACTGAGATTATCGGTGAGCAGCAGGGCATTTCTATCTTTCCCAGTTCTGCAAATAGCAGAAAAGCCTTTTCTTAGCTCCTCCTTTGTCGAATTTTGAACTGTAAAAATCTGTACAGCATATTCAACTTCCACTTTTCCATTTTGGTCAATGCGATTATTTGGTACAAAAACATTAAACACCTTATTTTGCTGAACAACAGCCACATCGTTGAGTGGTTTCGTGCACATCCAAGCCTTAATCCTTTCATTTGTATAATCATACGAACAAATTTGATATTCAACTACTAAGGTTGGAGCTGTTTGTGAACTATTAACGATGTAATTTAAGTGGCCATCCTCAAGCTTGAGCGAAATAAGAGGATCACTATTTACTGCAAACAATATATTAGAAAAAGAATAGAGTAAAGCGCCTATAACCATATAATTTTTAGCGGTGACTTTCATATATGCTGCTCCCTAAATACACTATTTCTTGTGGTTAGATTATAACATAGTGCCGCCTATTTTACTCTTCAAACTCCCTCCCCTATAGGCAATAGGCTATATTATATTAAACAGTAATAAATATATAATTTCACATATCACCTTTTATCTTGAAATTTATTTTAATATGTTTTATTATATATAATATGAAATATAATATAAAAAAGCATATCAAGCCTGTTAGGCTCAAAGGCCTTCCGGAGAATATAAGGCAGACCTTAAAAGCTATGCGGCTCAAACGTAATTGGAGTCAAGCAGAGCTTGGGCATCGCATTGGGCTACCTCAGATGCATATCTCCGGTATCGAAACAGGCAAAATTGTACCGCGCTTTGATACGCTGCTCGAGCTTGTACGCATCCTTGGCTACGATCTACTTTTAACCCCCCGGTCACTGGTACCGGTTGTTCAAGCATTGATACGCGATCAAGGTCAACATGCCGAAGAGGAGCGTCCCCTCTATGGAAATGATGAAGAACCAGAAAAAAATAGGTCAAGCTACGATGAAGTCTGATCGACAGAAAATCAATGCACTCGCTATCCGATTGCATGGCACTCAGATAGGCATTATCAATCGTCTAGCAGGTGATCGTCATATCTTTTCTTTTGAGCAAGATTATATCGACAACCCTGTGCGTCCAACACTCAGCTTATCTTTCAAAGGCCAAACAGGTGGACTGGTCACAAGTCCCCGTTCAGTGGCTCGCTTACCACCATTTTTCTCGAATTTACTGCCAGAAGGACACTTGTGCACCTATCTAGCACAAAGAGCCGATATCAAACCAGAACGTGAATTCTTTCTACTCGCAGCCCTTGGCGCTGATCTTCCAGGTGCCCTAACAGCAACAGCACTGGAGATAGATGAGCATGTTGGCGAATATCCTACTGAACATGATGGATAGCCAAAAAGATTCTACATTGCACTTTTCTCTGGCGGGTATACAGCTAAAGTTCTCTGCGATTGCAGAAGCTTCTGGCGGATTGACCATTCCTGCTAATGGTATGGGCGGATCGTATCCGGAGAGAGAGTCTCTTTCTTGCTGGGTGATGGTTCCTCTTTTTAGAGAGTCACTATATTCTGGTTTTTCTTTGTTATATAGTTCCTCAAGAAATGCTGGATCTGCGTTAGGCATAACCACCGCAGTAAATGCTGCTGGTAATAAAGTAGCTTCTTGTGCGTGGCTTTGCATAATTTTTCTCGTTGTTACTTTGCGTATATTTTACACTGCGTGGCACGATTTGCAATGAATTTGGGTAAAAATACCGTGCTATAATATATGACTTTTCGCGGCTATATTATAATATGTTTAAACTACTTAAAGTGACAGATACATTAAGTGACTGATTACAAGATAGGATCAAGAATATCGCTATTAGCTTTATAGCTAATTTTTTTTATAATTTTGCGCTCATCATTATCCATAAACTCTACTTCTATATCAAAAACACTATTTTTGACGCGATTAGTTACCCATGTAGCCAATTGATCAAGGTCATCTGCTGATGATTGATCATATTCTCCATTTTCGTGGTTATAGATGTAAGCTGTGACGGTATAACGCATCTTCGTTTGCTCAACCTGATTGTTGGAAAATACAACTATTGATGAAGATGTTAGCACAAAGGAGCTTTAGCTTGAAATAGTTGACATAAAAAAGGTATCTACTCGCACCCTGCTTCACCCATTTCTCCATTAAGCGCCATTTGAATAGCAATCAATGGATTGATGCCT